>Ga0134128_10001406_pt1 | contig 31099 bp, 21 predicted proteins | sample KB31754_FD_96462 | JGI IMG/M metagenome (GOLD analysis project Ga0134128, IMG submission 96462) | Terrestrial soil microbial communities with excess Nitrogen fertilizer from Kellogg Biological Station, Michigan, USA - KB3-175-4 | ecosystem: Environmental > Terrestrial > Soil > Unclassified ... | reverse complement strand
GGCTTGGTCTTCAATTCCTGTGCGGCGGCGATCCAGGGCACTAAGGTGACGTGGACAAACAGTGTGTTCTCGCGGCCCAGCTCCTGCCGCATCTGGCGAATTGCTTCGAGAAACGGCAGCGATTCAATATCGCCGACGGTACCGCCGATTTCGACCAGCGTCACGTCAGTATCCGCCGCGACCTTGCGCATGGCGTTCTTGATTTCGTTGGTGACATGGGGAATTACCTGGACGGTCTTGCCGAGGTAATCTCCGCGACGCTCTTTGGTGATGATCTGTTCGTAGATGCGGCCCGTGGTCAGATTGTTGATGCGCGAGAGATGGGCGTGGGTGAACCGATCGTAGTGGCCCAGATCAAGATCGGTCTCCGCGCCGTCGTCGGTGACGAATACTTCGCCATGTTGAAATGGCGACATGGTGCCCGGATCGACGTTGAGATAGGGATCGAACTTCATCAGATTGACGCGAAGCCCGCGGCTTTCGAGCAAGCAGCCGAGCGAGGCCGCGGCCAGGCCTTTTCCCAGGCTGGACACAACTCCACCGGTGACGAAAATGTATTTTGCCGACATGGGGGCGGCTCCTTGGGTTGGAATTGGCGATGGGTCGTACGGGGTGGGCACGATCTATTTTCGCAGAACCGGGAACGGGAGGGAAGGAATTTTACGGGGCCAGGCGGAAGTGCAACCGGCCCCGCGGCGTTCTGGGGAAGGACTTAAAAATAATCATGTTTCTCAATGTCCCAAAGTGAAACGAAATCAGTGTACGGTGAAACCGTCATTCTGAGCAAAGCGAAGGATCTCCGTATTACAAAAGATTCATGCAAGCTCCTTCACTTCGTTCAGGATGACAACCTGACTTTCCCGGTTCTCTAAAAATGAAAGCCAATCTCTCCGGTGAAGGCGCGCGGACTGACGTAATGCGTGCCGCTGAAGGTGGAGAGGAAGTTGTACAGCGCATATTTATTGGTGAGGTTGGTGACGGTCAACTTCGCGCTCCACTGATATTTGCCGCGGTTGAAGAGGTTGTCGTCCCCAGCGGCCATGTCGAACAGATTGCGGGGTGCGATGCGGGGTGGATTATGGTCGGCGTTTTCCGTCCCCGGCGCAGGAATCGACACCAGGCTCGCATGATATTGCGAAGGCGCGCAGGTCGTCAGCGGCGTAGACAGCGTGGCGCGCTGGCTTCCGCAGGCCAGGCCCGCCTGCTGCTGCTGATCCGCGGTCAGACCGGTCAGATCGACGGGAGTGGTGGTGTCCACCGCGAATGGAACCCGGCCGGCCACCATTCCGCTATCGTATCGCCAGTTAAACCCGTACCAGGGTCCGCGCTTCCGCGGCTGATACTGCAGATGGGTGGTTTGATTGAACCTTTCATCGTGATCGATGCGAAACGGAAGCCCGTTCTGGCCGACCGTCGCACCCGCCCCCGCGACCTGGGGAGGAAAAAACCGCGCGTTGACCGAGGACATGACGACGAAAGCGGAGAAGCCGTGTACCGTAGGAACATCCGCCCTGAGCGCGAAGCCCGAAATTTTTGAGTTGTGCCAATCGATGGGGAACGTGATCGGCGTGTTGCCGAGCACGCTGAAGTCGAAGGCGTTGTGGGTGTACTTCCACAGATAATCGCCGCTGACAACGAGATACTTTCCCGCCGCCTGTTGCAGGCCGGCATGAAATTCATTGCGAAAGCCGGGTTGGAGAGTGCCGGAAACGCCGGAGCTGCAGTTGAGCAGCGGATTCAATACCGCATTCGAGCAGCCAGTGCTGGAAAGCACCAGATTCTCATTGAAAGGAGTCTCCAATATGCGGGCGTAGGACGCACGCAACACAGTATTGGTCGGCTTGACGCTATACGCGAGACCGGCGCGGGGCTCGGCTTGCCGCGCCACCGTCAACCCGTTGTACAGATCGCCGCGCATTCCGAGATTGAAGAGCCAGTTGCCGGTTTTGATCTGATCTTCAATGTACAAAGCGAGTTCTTTTACATCCGTTCCGCCGATGAAATGATAGTGGCCGCCGCCGCGCGTCAGGTCATACGGCAGCAACACCGGTAAAAAATCTGGGTTGGACCGATATGCAAACGCAGCGCACTCGGCAGGGTCGGTAAATCCGCTGACAGGATTTCCATTTCCATCCACACACGGCGCATTCAAAGTAGAGTCGACCGCAGCCAGGCTGTCGCTTTCCCGCAGGATGGTCTGCTGATAGGTAATGCCTGCCTTGACGTTATGGATTCCGCGGGCATAGGAAAGGTCGGAGTGAACGCCGGTATTCAGGAGGGTGCGTTCCTGTCCGATCGATTCCCGCTGCAAGTTGGGCGGTCCAAGGTCCGCCAGCGGATTTCCGCTGGGATAGTAGTAGTACGCATCTTTTCTGGCATACGCACCAAAATTCAGCACGGAATATTGATTCAACAACCGGGTATAGGTCGGCGCGATATTGAAGGTGTTGATTTGCGATTTCTGATCGGTGTTGCCGACGTTGCCGAAAACAGGATCGCTTCCGCTGCCGCCGCTGACCACATTCCGGACATTCAGATTGTCGTAGGAATTCGGCGTTTGAAACCAGGAACGAGTGTAGTTCAGATTCAAATGCATCGAATCCGACGCAGACAATTGATAATCCACGCGGTCGAAGAGATTTTCCTCGTTGCCTTTGTCGTGGAAGACCTTGAACTCCGGCCCATCGAGAAACCGTCCTGTATTCAGTCCGTCGGCAGAGATAAAATTGCCCCAATTCTGACCGCCATAGGACAGGTCGAAGCCGCCGGTCGATGATCCGAACGACCCATAGGAAGTGGTTACGCTGCCCGTCGGTTTCGTCACCCCTTGCCCGGACCGGGTGGTGACGACGACAACTAAGCTTGTTTTATCGCCATACTCGGCAGGCGGAGCGCCATCAATCACCTGCATCGACTGAATGGAACTGGACGGAATCTGATTGGAAAAAACTTTGCTTTGCTGGTCCGTAATCGGCTGTCCATCGACGGAGAAGGAGTTCTCCGCATGATCGCCAAGACCGTGAAAAAGGCCGTTCGAGTCCGCGCTGACTCCGGGCGTCATCAACGTCACCAGCGAGCTGACCGAAGACGACTGACTTCCCATGGGGAGTTTCGAAAACGATTTGCGGTCAAGATCGGTATGCAGGCTGATGTCGTTTTCCAGAAGATCGCCCGCGTCGACCGTAATCGTCGTCGCCGAACCTGCAACCGTGAGCACGATTTTTACGGCAACCGGTACCGGCGAGTTCACATGCGCGTCCTCGGCAATTGAGCCGAACCCGGTGGCCGCCGCCGTGACGTGGTAAGGATTGAACGGCAGGTTGGAAAATTGAAACTTTCCGCTGCTGTCGCTGACCGTCGTCCGTATGTATCCGCTGACGGGATTCTCAATGGTAATAGCCGCCCCTGGAACCACGGCGCCCGTGGGATCGGTGACAGTTCCGTGGATGGTTCCAGAATTAGATTGGGCGAAAGCGGGGATAAGCATCGCCGGAAAAATAAAAATTGCGCAAAGGAAAAAGACGACACGTCGCAGACGCGAGTGCATGAATACAACCCTCCTGAATTTTGAATTGAATTTGGCGCTGTTTATGAAAAAACAGGGCCGGCAGGTGGAGGTCGGTTCCAGAGGCAGAAAGCGAAAAGACGTTTGCCAGCGAGCGGCTGAGGAGCCGTAACTACGAGAGCGACAGGCCGGACGACATGAGGCAGCGTCTGTGAAACCGAAGACTGGACTGGCTTCTGGGCCACGTGGCACAACGCACAGTCGGAATGCACCCGGCCATCCGTATGCGCATGAGCGACTTGAACCGTTGCGCTGAACAGCATAAGAGCGATGCATAAGGCACCGAGCCATGCTGGCCACGCAGACGGCAATTTCAGATAAATACGGGATCGACTCATCGCAATCAACTACTATTTTACAGCCAGGGCATTTCCTATATTTAGACGCTGCGCGACACTGATCCGTTCGGCGATATCGGCCAATACGTTGGGCAGCTACAAAGTATCGGATGCGCTGATTTTTGCTCGCACCAGTTCTTCCGACCGGCTTAAAACCTCTTCCAGCGTCATCGCCGAGGTGTCCAGATGAACGGCATCCGCAGCCGGTTCCAGCGGAGACACAGCGCGATTTCGGTCTCTGGCGTCGCGTTCCCGCACGGTTGCCAGCACCGCTTCCTGGGTGCCTTCCTGGCTGGTTCCGGCGTTCTGCAGATAGCGTCTCTGCCCGCGAATTGCATCGGAGGCATCGAGAAAGATCTTCAATTCCGCATCCGGAAACACCTTAGTGCCGATGTCGCGGCCTTCCATCACCACGCCGCCTTGCTCTCCTAAAACGCGCTGGCGTCCAACCATCCATGCACGCACGCGCGGATGCACGCTAACGCGCGATGCCGCTTCGGTGACATCTCTTTCGCGAATGCGCCCGGTTACATCGCGCCCGTCCAGCAGCACTCGATTCCCCTCCTCCGCACGCGGCTCGAGAACGATTTGTGTGTTTGCAGTTAGTCGCGCCAATGCGGATTCGTCATCAAAAGAAACACTGCTCTCAATTGCCTTGAGCGCCAGCGCGCGATACATCGCTCCGGTTTCCAGATTGAGAAACCCGAAGCAGCGCGCCAGGTGTGCGGCGAGCGTGCTTTTGCCCGCGCCTGCAGGCCCATCAATGGCGATCACCGGGCGCAAACGCCGCGAAAGGGTCGCCGTCATCTCTTCTTTCCACCCTTACCGCCGCGCGGTCGATTGGTGCGAGAAGCCGCGACCGAGCCTTTTCCACCCCGAGGGTTTTTGGCCCAGAATGGCTTTGCGCCGGGTTTGCTGGATTTTTCGCCGACGGGAGCGTCATCCTTCTCCCGGCGTCTTGGTTTGTCCTCCGCACCGCGATTGGCGAACGAACTTCGTCCCGCCCACGGTTTCGTGCCGAAAGGCTTGCCCCCGGTTTTCGCGCCGTAGGGCCGGAATGGACCTTCGCTCGATTTTGCGCCGTAGGGGCTGGACGCACCTCTCGTTTTCGCGCCTTCCGATCTCCACGGCCTGGCGCCGCCGGATTTCGAACCTGCGGACCGGAACCTGTCCGGCTTGCCCGCGAAGGACCTGGCGAAGGATTTGCCGCCCTTCGGCTTCGCGCCGAAACCGGGCTTCTTCCAACGATCTGGACGTTCATTTTCTCCGCCTGCGCCAGCGGGAGGGCCGGATCGAAATGGCGGACGGGGACCTCTCGGCCTGTCGGATTGGTCGCGGACGCCATCTCGTTTTGCTGCCCACGGTTTGGCTCCTGGGGATTGAAATCCAGCGGACTTGAAAGGACCCCTGGGCTTGAAAGCTCGATCGCCAGCGGGTCTTCGGTCGTTCCGCCGATCAGTCCGCTCGCCGGACTTTTCCCACCGTTTGGCGCGCTCGCCGAAACCGCGCGCATCGCCGCGGGAATCGAAGCCGCGCTTTTGAAATCCGTGTCCTGGGCTCTCTTTAGCCTCGAATTTATTTACGCGTTGCGGCGCATCCGAGGACGAACGTTTCGGCGCAAATTGTGATGCACGGCCCGGACCCGGACGCTTTTCAGAAGCCTGCCGATCCGATCGCCGGGACGCAAATTCGCCGGCTTGCAGGTTTTTGGCAACAAATTTTCTGGGTACAAATTTCTTCGGGACGAATCTCTCACCAGCACGATCACGGTCGAGTCGATCCCGGTCAGGGCGATTTGGGGAAGCGCTGGGCTGCGGAGACCGCTCGATTTCAATCTCGCCATTCGTAGATGGCACGGCCAGTTGCTCCTCAGAAAGCTGTGCGACCATCTCCGGCAAAAGTCCGCCCTGCAGGCATACGTGCGAATGACCGCCGATGTCGATAATGTCGAGTTGCCGCATCGAACCTAATCCGCGAATTACCTCCCGCAGTTTCGATTGCGCCGCCAGCGCCGACAGAAACGAGAGAACATCCTCTTCCGGCGCTGCGACGGCGGCGTGGAGATACAACGAAACCATCGCGGAAAGGGCTTCTGCATGTCCGGTACTGGAGCCCCCTGCCGCCTGTTGCGGAAAACGGCGATATAGCAGATCCCACCGGGATGGCTGGCCGGTCGCGGTCGATATTGGAAAAACATAGAGAGCCGCCCACAACTCATGCAGCGCGCGTGTGATGGCCGCCTCCGTCATGTCCCTGCCGAGGATGGGCTGCAGCGCGGCGATATCGAGCGCGCCATTTTCTTCAAGCGCCTGCCAGCAATGTAGCGCCAGGGGCGAGACTTTATCATTGCCGACGGTGGACGGCGCGCCCTTGAAATTCCGGTTGCCACGCAGCGCATAGATGTACCGCAGCGTTTCAGGATTGGCGATGAAGTCCGGCTGCTCTGAAAGCGCGGCGCTTAGCTTGAGCGGCACAGCCAGAGCATTTTCAACCAGCCTCACAAACAATTCATTTGCGCGCGAACGTTCTCCCGCGCTGGGAAGCGGAGCGGGCCGGCCAACCACCGCTTCCACGAAGCTGGGCGCGGGGATTGTACGCAAGGGCAGATACGGGCAGAAGCCAATTGCGCTGAGCCATTCCGACGCCGCTTCCAACGTGAGCCGAGCTTCACCATTCTGGCTCCAACGAGCCAGCCGTGCCGAATTCAGTTGTTCTGAGTTCAAAATTTCCTTCTTCCGAATTTTCGGCAGCACTCGATTTGGCTTGGGCCGACTATATGCGCTGAAACGCGCGCTGAATCTCTTTTAAAGAATACCGTAGGACGATCGGTCGCCCATGCGGACAGCTGGTGGGATGATCGGTTTTGGCCAATTCTGTCAGCAACCACTCCATTTTGACCATTTCGAGCGGGGTATGAATTTTGATGGCCGCATGGCAGGCGATGGAGGCAGCGATCCGCAGCCGAAGAGTTTCCAGGTTCTCCGCCTGTTGCTCCCGCTCTGTCTGCTCCAGAACCTCGAGCAGCGTACGTTCCAACTCGCGGCCGGTTAACCCGACCGGCGCGGTTTTCACGGCCAGCGTGCGCGGCCCGAAAGGTTCGGCTTCAAAACCGTTCTGTTCCAGTTCCGCGGCGATGGCGGCGAATAGCGGCATCTGCTCGGGCTTCAGGTCGATCAGCACCGGCATCAGCAACCGCTGGCGCTGCACCTGCTCCACATTGCGATCGCGACTGATTTTTTCAAACAGCACCCGTTCGTGGGCCACATGCTGATCGATGATCCACAGACCCTCTTCATTCACCGCAAGGATGAAGGACTCTTCCAGCTGGCCCAGGGGACGCAATGATGCCAGGCCGTGGAGGGTCGGAGGCGTATCCACTGCCGCGTCGTCATTCGTCGGCAAAAACGGGAGCGCTTGCGAGACAGGTTGTATCGGCGGCGGCTGCAACTCGAAGAGCGCGATATCTTCCTGATCGATGCCCTCACTCATCGCTACTGTTTCGGTTCCGGGCAGATTTTCGGAGTCATTTACGAGGGCAGTTTCAATCGGCACAGTCGACGCAGCGAAAGATTGAATATCATTTGCGATGCTGCCGACCGGCGCCGGGTCCGCCGGGTCGGGAGCCCCCGGCAGCGGAGAAATACCGGGCACCAGCGCGGGACTCATCACAGGATGATGGTTCAGCGCGGTGAGAAATCTGGCCGCCGGCCGGGTCTTGACCAGAGCATTGCGGACGGTGTCCCGAACAAAGTCATGCACAAAACTTTGCTGCCGGAAGCGTACCTCCGTCTTGGCGGGATGAACGTTCACATCGACCTCTTCCGGCGGCATCTCCAGAAACAACAGAACGACGGGAAAGGAAGTCGGCGGAAGGATGTTGCGATACGCTTCGGTCAGCGCATGCAGAATCAGCCGGTCGCGGATCAGGCGCTGATTGACAAAAACATAGATGGAGTTGCGATTGAGCTTTTGCAGCTCCGGCCGCGAAGCAAAACCGTGCAACCGCAGAGCGCCGGGGGTCGCAGGCTGCCAGTCGGCATCGCGCTTCCACGGCGGCGGTTCAGGGAGGCCTGCGCGTTCAAAGTTCGTTTCCGCAGCCAGCGGCAATAACTGGTCCAACACATCGCGGCCAAATATCTGAAAAATTCTTTCGGAAACCTGACGCACCGGAGGCGCCTGAAGCAACGCGTGGCTGGCGCTGTGCAGTTCAAAATGCTTCGCTGGATGGGCCAACGCATAGTGCGTGACCAGGGCTGCGATGTGCGATAACTCCGTCTGTTCCGACTTGAGGAATTTTTTTCGCGCGGGCGTGTTGAAAAAAATATCGCGGATGGCGATGGTCGTCCCGGCCGGGGCGCCCGCGTCGGCGATGCGAAGAATCTTGCCGCCGGCGATTTCCATCTCCGTCCCGACGGCCTCCTCGGCGGAACGGGTGCCGACATGGACTCGCGCAACGGAAGCGATCGAAGGCAGCGCTTCGCCGCGAAATCCCAGCGTCGCGAGGCTGAGCAGATCGTCGCTGGAGCGAATCTTCGATGTGGCGTGCCGCTCGAAGGCCAGCATGGCGTCATCACGCACCATGCCGCAGCCGTCGTCGGTGATGCGGATCAGTTTTCGTCCGCCCGCTTCCACGTCGATACGAATCCGCTGCGCTCCGGCGTCAAGGGAATTTTCCAGCAGTTCTTTGACGACGGATGCGGGCCGCTCCACCACTTCGCCGGCGGCGATTTGATTGGCGACCTGATCGGAAAGAACGCGGATATAACCCATCGGAAACCAATTGTAGACGTTACTGCATACCCAACGTTTGCAGCCGGGCCAACGGAATTTTTTCCATACCAAGAATGTGTGGGTTACGAGCGTCCGTTTTTTGAAGCCTTCGACTGCACGGCTGTCGAGGCGCGATTTTTGGGCGCCACCGTCTTTTTTGCCCCGCCTGATGCGAGCTTTGCCGGCGGCGCTGACTTCTTTGTCGCAGAATTTTTCTTCGACACTGCCGATTCGGGCCCTCGTCTCGAAGTATGATCGCTGTCCCCAACCATGTGCAGCCGCATGAAGTTCGTCGATCCGCTCCTGGTGCGGGTACCGGCGACGATACCGAGAATCTGTTTCGCCTTGACGTATCCTGCCTTCATCAGCAGACCTTCCGCGGTATCTAGCATCTGATCGGTGTGCTGCAGTTTGGGGCAGAGTACGGGGTGCACGCCCCACAAGAGCATCATGCGCCGAATCACCGCCTCCACACTGCTTAGCGCGAAGATCGGCGGAGCAGGATGATATTTCGAAAGCAACCGGGCGGTCGTTCCTGTCTCGGTAAATACGGCAATGGCCGATAGATCCAGATCGTCGGCGGCGTGGGCCATCGATTCGCAGATGGTCTCCGGAATCGATAATCCGCCTTCCGCGTGGTAGCTGGGACGCTGCACTTCGGAACGCATCTGCGATTCCGTTTCCGAAACGATCTTCGCCATCATGGCGACGGCCTGCACCGGGTATTTTCCCGCGGCGCTTTCCGCCGATAGCATCACGGCATCGGTGCCGTCGTAAATTGCATTGGCCACGTCGCTGGCTTCCGCGCGGGTGGGCCGGGGGTTTTCAATCATCGACTCCAGCATCTGAGTTGCTGTTATCACAGGCTTGCGTAGCTCAGCGGCCCGGCGAATCACTCGCTTCTGGATGGCTGGAACTTTCTCCGGCGGCATCTCCACACCCAGATCGCCGCGCGCCACCATCACGCCATCGGCAACTTCCAGAATGCTTTCCAGATGTTCAATCGCCTGCGGCTTTTCAAGCTTGGCAATGATCCAGGTTTCCGCTCCCAGAGCGGCCACACGATGTTTCACCAGCCGCACATCTTCCGCCGTCCGCACAAAGGAGACGGCCACCATATCCACGCCGTTATTCACGGCAAACTCCAGGTCGGCTTCGTCTTTTTGGGTCAAAGAAGGCACGCGAACGGCGATGCCGGGCAGATTGATCCCCTTAAACTCGCCCAAAATGCCGCCGTTGATCACGGTACATTCCACGTCGGCGCCGCGAATGCGGCTGACCTTCAGTTCGATCAGACCGTCGGAGAGCAGAATGCGCGATCCTTCTTCCAGATTTTCGGCCAGGGTCGAAAACGTCGTGCCAATTACGGCAGAGGTCCCGGCGACATCCCGCGGCGTAATCGTGAGATGCTGGCCGGATTTTAGTGAGACCGGAATGCGGTTCCGCAGCCTGCCGGTGCGAATCTTCGGCCCCTGCAGGTCGCCCAGGATGCAGATCGGCTTGCGCTCGTCGGCAGCCACCTTGCGAATCATCTGAATCAGCTTTACTTTCTCCGGCTGTGTGCCGTGAGAAAAATTGAGACGGGCCACATCCAGCCCAGCACGAACCAAGTCGCGGAAAACATTTTCCGTACTGCTGGCGGGCCCGATGGTGCCCACGATTTTTGCCCGACGCGGACCGTCGAAAGAAAGCGGTGTTTGCATTCCTGCTCCAAAAGACAGATTTCGTTTCAGCGGTTATTCAGCTTCGATTGTAATGGCTGACCGCACCGAATACCGTAAATCGAAGCGGCACAAAGCTCGATTTGCCTGCCCGCATCAATTATTCGTGGTCTGGACAATATTGGCCTGGGGAGTTTCGATCTGGGGAAGGGCCACTTTTCGCTTGGGAAAAATCTGAGCGTTAAATTCCGCCCCCACCATGACGCTGACTAGGATGATATAGAGCCAGATCAGCAAGGCCACTCCGGCCCCCAGCGATCCGTAAACCTGCCGGTAATGCGCATGACGGGTGACATACCAGCCGAATAAGAGAGTGGACGGAAACCAGAGCGCGGTTCCGAGGATGGAACCGGGAAGAACCCTACGCCACGACTGGGTTCGCGGAGTGCCCAGATGATAGATGATCGCCAGCACGGTGACGCTGGTGGTCAGCGCCAACAGCCAGCGCACCAACCGAGCAATAACAACTACAAAGGGGCGAAGATCGTATGCGGACTGATAGTTCATCCAGATTTCGATCTGGTGCCCGAAGACGACAAACATGGAAGCCAGGGCCAGCGGAAAAAAAGAAAGAAAGGTAAGAATGAACGCAATCGTCACCTGCCGCCCCACGCTCCACCCACCTTCCGGCAGCCGGTAGGCGCGGCGCATCGCTTCCATTAGAGTGGTCATTACGCTGTTGGCCGCCAGCAGGAATACAGTCGCAGCCGACAGCACCAGTCGCATGGAACGATGCTGCCCCTGGAAATACGCCAGTAGCAGTGGCGGAATATCCGGAGGAAACATCTGATACAACATGGAACGAAGTTCCGCCCGGACAACCTCTGCCGCGGATGATGACGCCAAAATCGCCGCCACCACCAGGACAATTGGGAAAACGCAGAGGATAGCGGAATAGGCGCCCGCGCGGGCAAGCATCAACACGTCATTGCGGGCGCTGCTTGCAACGGTCCTTCGTAAATGCACCAACCAGCGCCTCATACGTTATGCAAAGACTATCCGAAAAACAGGGTGGAATTCCATGCCAATGCTGACCGGCAGTACTCGGGATCGTTTCCCGCTGCCTCGGCAGCCCTGCTAGCATCAGAATCGTTATGAGCTCAGCTCGGCGCTCCACAGGATTTCTTTCTATCGTTTCGATCTGTTTTTCTCTGGCCTGCTGCCAGAGCCAGCCGGGGCAAAGCGAACGCAGTCCGGACCGGCATCCGATGAACCCATCTGCTATGTCCAAAAATATTTCCGACGCTTCCATACCGAACGCGCAACTGGCCGATAAGACGCTCAACAAAAAAGTCGACGCGCTACTGGCGAAGATGACCCTGGAAGAAAAAGTAGGTCAGCTGGTGCAGTTCTCTTCCGGCACGCCGACCGGTCCCGGCACAGGACGCCAGGGATACGAGGCGATGATCGCCGCCGGACAGGTGGGCGCGCTTCTGAACGTCGCCGATGCAAAGACGGCAAACAGGTTTCAGCGGATTGCAATGGAGAAGAGCCGCCTGCATATTCCGCTGATGTACGGCTTCGATGTGATTCACGGGTACAGGACGGTGTTCCCGGTGCCGCTGGGCATGGCGTCGAGCTTTGATCCGCCGCTGGTGCGGGCAACCGCCCGCATAGCCGCGCAGGAAGCCAGCGCGGATGGAATCCGCTGGGTGTTCTCGCCGATGGTGGACATCGCCCGGGATGCGCGCTGGGGCCGCATCGTGGAAGGGTCGGGCGAATCTCCCTATCTCAGCTCAGCAATGGCGCGTGCGTATGTGCAGGGATATCAGGGGACCAGCCTGGCCAATCCGGATTCCGTAGCCGCATGCGTGAAGCATTTCGCGGCCTATGGCGCCGCAATTGCGGGACGCGACTACAACGCGGTGGATATATCCGACCTGAGTCTGCGACAGGTGTATCTACCGCCGTACCACGCGGCGATTGAAGCGGGGGCGGCCACGGTGATGAGCTCCTTCAACACACTGAACAGCGTGCCTTCGACCGCCAACGCATATACGCTGACGAACATCCTTCGCAAGGAATGGCACTTTGATGGATTCGTGGTGAGCGACTGGGGCGCGGTCGGCGAACTGGTGGCACATGGCGTTGCGCTGAACAGCGCGGTGGCTGCACAGAAGGCGATCACTGCCGGCCTGGATATGGACATGGAGAGCGGTACGTATCATTCGCGGCTGGTGGCCCTGGTACGCAGTGGCGCTGTGCCGGAGTCGACCGTGGATGAAGCGGTGCGGCGCGTGCTGCGGGTGAAATTCGCTCTCGGCATCTTCGACCATCCCTATGTGGATGAGAACACCGCCGCGTATCAAGCCACGGCGGAAAAGCGCGCACTGGCGCGCAAGGCGGCGGAGGAATCGATCGTCCTGCTGCAAAACCGCGCTCAGGACGGACAGTCACGGTTGCTGCCGATTGCGGCGCATACAAAAATAATTGCATTGATCGGGCCGATGGCGGATTCCCAGGGCCAGATGCTGGGGTCATGGGCGGGACACGGCGATCCAGCAGATGCTGTCACCTTAAGGACTGCATTAGAAAAGCGGATGCAAAGCCGAGGCGGCAAGGTGCTGTATGCCGAAGGGACAAAGATTTTGACCTCTTCGCGAGAAGGATTCGAAGCCGCGAAGCAGGCGGCGCAGCAGTCTGACCTGGTCGTGCTGGCGCTGGGAGAAGACGCCACGACGATGACGGGAGAAGCCACTTCGCGCGCCCATCTCGATCTGCCGGGCAACCAGCAGCAGTTGCTTGAGGCCGTGGCGGAGACCGGCAAGCCGGTGGTGCTGGTGATTTTTAGCGGGAGGCCACTGGTGCTCGACTGGGCAGCGGAACATGTTCCGGCGATAGTGGAAGCGTGGTATCCGGGAATCGAGGCCGGACCCGCGCTGGCGAATATTTTGTTGGGCGATACCAATCCCAGCGGCAAACTTCCTGTCAGTTTTCCGCGCGCTGTCGGGCAGGAACCGCTTTATCTGAGTCAACTTCCTACGGGCCGCCCGGCGAGGGGCGTGGATCTGTCACATCCTCCAACCAACAGCGCCGAGAAGTATCTCTCCCGCTACATCGATGTTGAAAACTCACCGCTTTATCCCTTCGGCCATGGACTGAGTTATACGCAATTTGCCTATTCGCCAGTGACATTGAGCGTGTCTTCCGTGGCGGTGAATCAACTGATGTCCGCGCCGGATCAGGGAGTGAATGCGCCCACGGTTGAGGCCAGCGTGAGCGTGCGCAATACGGGAGCCTCCGCCGGAACCGAGATCGCGCAGCTTTACATCGAAATTCGCGGAGCGAGCGTTGAAGAACCGGTGCGAAGACTGGAAGGTTTTCAGCGGGTGACGCTGCAACCGGGAGAATCGAAGCAGTTGAAATTTCCGCTGGGCTTTCGGGAGTTATCGTTCATCAATGCCAGAAGCCGGCGGGTTATTGAACCAGGGACGGAGTACCGGGTATTTATCGGCGGAAGTTCCGATGCGGAGCAATCGGCGAAATTCGACGTGATCCAATAGCGGAGTTCAATTGCCGCCGCTGTGCGTGGAGGGATGAGTGCCTGAACCCGTCCTGGGGCCCGGCTTCCATTTTTGCAGGAAGACCGTCACCACCGAAGAGTCCAGCTTCCGCATCTTTTCAAATTCGCCATTTCGTTGCGCGTAGACGACGTGTCCGGCGCCATCGAGAACCACCAGCGCGGGTACGCCTTTGTTCAGCGGAATTCCATATTTTTTCGCCAGGTCGAGATTCTTGTCATATTGACCCACGTTGACATCGACCAGAACGTAGTTCGTGGAAAGCAACCCGGCATTGCCGGGATCGTGAAAGTAAATATTCAGCACCTGACAGTCACCGCACCAGTTGCCGCCAAAGTCGAGGATGACCCGCTTGTGCTCCGCGGCAGCTTTCAGAAGGGCCTGGCGAATTTCCTCTTTCGCGTCGGCGGTATCGGAATAAATCGTGGTCGCAGCCATCTGTGCATGGAATTTCAGGCGCGCGTTCGCCGCAGTCGACGTGAGCGCGGCCTTCCCCGGAAATGTAGCGACGAGGACAGCGGCGATGCAAGCCAGAACCCGCAAATTGGAGCTATTTCGTAAAGCCATCGACAATCTGTTCCGTTCAAAACAAATCTGCTTACATCTGCGCATTGTAATAAAAATGCTCGTGCACGATCTTACTGTCTTTGACGGTGTAAAGTCCCATCTCTTCCATCTGGAAACGCTTCCCGGAACCCTTCTGCGTTACGTCGAACTTGAACTGGACCGCGAACTGATTTTCCGCAAGATACGGCCCGTTCACTTCCGCACTATGCACTTCATGGTTATCGACCCACCACTGGTTTTTCCCTCGGATGGCATCAATTCCTTTCATCTCGGCCGGCATTCCGGGAGCGCTGGCCGACTCAACACTTACGATGTTGTCGGAATAATATTTTTCGACCGCTTTCAAATGCTTTCCTTGCCGACACAGATCGACAAGACCATTGGCGACTTCCGCGATAGACATAAGCATGCTCCCCTAGAATTTTAAGATGCACAAAATACTGTACGAAAAGACACCAGGACCGGTTCCGCTCCACAACAACAGTGGAAAAAAAACGGATTTTTCGAATAAGGAACGCAGACATTTCTCACAATGTCCGCGCTTCAGTTGCGCAACACTTTTATTACTTGAGATCCATACAAATGTGCAACTCGGCAGTAAAAAGCAGATGATTTCTAAATCAATTTCCACTGAGACGCTTGTTTTCCATGTGGAAATGCGACAGATATTGATGGGATCATACGACAGCAAAAAAAGGGACATACATTGCGTATGTCCCTTGATTGAAACTGCTTCTGTTACAAATTGTTATTCCGCGGCCATTTCCTCGGCTTCGCCTTCCTGCCGCATCAGTTCCAGCTCGCGCTCGGCTGCCTCGGTGGCCTCGCTGACCTCCTGCTGCACGCGGGCAGCAGCGTCTTCGAGTTCCTGGGAGAGCCGGACGTTGCGGTAGTACTCCATGCCGGTACCGGCTGGGATCAGCCGCCCGACGATGACGTTCTCCTTGAGACCGCGAAGCTGATCGACCGCGCCGTTGATGGCGGCTTCAGTCAGTACACGGGTCGTCTCCTGGAAGGAGGCGGCGGAGATGAACGAGTCGGTCGAGAGCGAGGCCTTGGTGATACCCAGCAGCAGCGGACGGCCAACCGCCGGACGACCACCGTTGTTGATGGCTTTGTCGTTCTCCTCGCGGAAGCGGAACTTGTCCACCTGCTGCTCGACCAGGAACCCGGTGTCGCCTGGGTCTTCCACCTTAACCCAGCGCAACATCTGGCGAACGATCACCTCAATGTGCTTGTCGGAAATCGCGACGCCCTGCAGCCGGTAGACTTCCTGAATCTCCGTGACCATGTAGGACTGAAGTTCCTTTTCGCCCAGCACGGCGAGAATGTCATGCGGGTTTAGCGGTCCATCCATCAACGGATCGCCGGCGCGCATACGCTCACCTTCCTGTACGTTGACGTGCACACCGCGCGGCATCGAGTATTCCTTCTCTTCGCCCGAGTCCGCCGTGACGTAGATCTTGCGCTGTCCCTTGCTGACTTCGCCGAAGCGGACGGCGCCGTCGATCTCGCTGATGATGGCTGTCTCGCGCGGCTTGCGGGCTTCGAACAACTCGGCCACGCGCGGCAGACCACCGGTGATGTCCTTGGTGCGGGTGGTTTCGCGCGGGATCTTCGCCAGCACGTCGCCGGGGAAGACCTCGTCGCCATTCTGCACCATCAAGTGCGCGCGGCTGGGAAGCAGATAGCGCTTCTGACCCTTAGCATTCTTGATCATGATGGCAGGTTGACGCTTTTCGTCGGAAGATTCCGCGACTACCAGACGGGAAAGCCCGGTAACCTCATCCACTTCTTCATTCAGCGTGGTGCCTTCATGCAGATCGTGGAAGTGAACCGTGCCGCCGACTTCCGTCAGGATGGCAAAGGTGTACGGATCCCACTCGCCGAGCGTCTGGCCCTGCACCACCTGTGCGCCTTCTTCCACCTTGAGCTTGGCGCCGTAAACCAGCGTGTAACGCTCTTTCTCGCGGCCACGCTCGTCAACAACCACGACCACGCCGGAGCGGTTCATAGCGACCAGATCGCCTTGTTTCGAGCGAACGGTGACCAGATTCAGGAAGCGCACCGTGCCGGCGTTCTTCGCTTCCAAACGCGACTGATCGGACACTCGCGATGCCGCGCCGCCGATGTGGAAGGTGCGCATGGTGAGCTGCGTTCCCGGCTCGCCGATGGATTGCGCGGCGATGACGCCGACCGCTTCGCCCATCTCTACCAGCCGGCCTGAGGCCAGGTTGCGGCCATAGCAAAGGATGCAGACACCGCGCTTCGATTCACAGGTCAGCACGGAGCGAATCTTTACCCGCTCGATGCCGGCGGCCTGAATCGCGCCCGCCATATCTTCGTCGATCTCCTGATTCACATCGACGAGCACATTGCCTTCAAAGTCCTTGAGCTTTTCGAGCGATACGCGGCCAATGATACGGTCGCGCAAGGGCTCGATGACCTCGCCCGCTTCGATGATGTGGCCGACATAAATGCCTTCCACGGTTCCGCAGTTATAATCGCTGATGATGACGTCCTGCGCCACATCGACCAGGCGGCGTGTCAAATAGCCGGAATCAGCGGTCTTCAACGCCGTATCCGCAAGGCCCTTACGCGCGCCGTGGGTGGAGATGAAGTACTGCAACACCGTCAGCCCTTCACGGAAGTTGGCCGTAATCGGCGTTTCGATGATTTCGCCTGACGGCTTCGCCATCAAACCGCGCATGCCGGAAAGCTGGCGAATCTGCTGCTTCGATCCACGGGCACCGGAGTCGGCCATGATGTAGATCGGATTCATGGTCCCGGCTTTGTCCGCGGCCTTCATGTTGTTGAACATTTCATCGGCAACCTGTTCCGTAACCGAAGACCACATCTGGATGACCTTGTTATTGCGTTCGCCGTTAGTGATCGCGCCGTCCAGATACTGCCGCTGAACGTTGACCACTTGCTTTTCTGCATCGCTGACGAGCTTGTATTTCGTGTCGGGGATGACCATGTCGTCAAAGCCGACAGAAAGACCGCTGCGGGTGGCGAAGCGGAAGCCGAGGTCCTTAATGCGATCCAGCATCTTGACCGTAACTTCAAGGCCGAGGTTCAGGTAAGAGTAGCTGACGACCTGTCCAATGCCCTTCTTCTTCAAAAGACCATTGACGAACGGCATACCTTCCGGCAGCGCATCGTTCAGAATGACGCGACCGACCGTGGTCGAAAGATACTGGTTCGTATATTGCACCGGCTCGGTGTGGAGCAGGTCCTGATCGTCATACGCGGTGGACATGTCGAGCACCGCACCGGTGTAACGCAGGCGGATCGGGCTGAGCGTCTCCACTTCTCCCGCATCGAGCGCCATCAACACTTCATCGGTATTGGCGAACACGCGCCCTTCGCCCTTGGCGCCGGTATGCGTCTTGGTCAGGTAATAAATTCCCAGCACCATGTCCTGCGTCGGCACGGTAATCGGCTGACCGGAGGCCGGCGACAGAATATTGTGCGAGGCCAGCATCAATACGCTGGCTTCCACCTGCGCTTCCGGCGACAGCGGAACGTGTACCGCCATCTGGTCGCCGTCAAAGTCGGCATTGAACGCGGTGCAGACCAGTGGATGGATCTTGATGGCCTTGCCTTCGACCAGCACCGGCTCAAACGCCTGAATGCCGAGACGGTGCAGCGTTGGGGCGCGGTTCAGCAGCACAGGATGGTCCTTGATGACCTCTTCCAGCACGTCCCAGACGATGGGGTCCTGCAGCTCGACCAGTTCCTTGGCCTGCTTGATGGTGGTGCAATGGCCAATCTGTTCCAGGCGGTGATAGATGAAGGGCTTGAACAGTTCGAGCGCCATCTTCTTGGGCAAACCGCACTGATGCAGTTTCAGTTCCGGACCGACAACGATGACGGAACGGCCGGAGTAGTCGACGCGCTTGCCCAGCAGGTTCTGGCGGAAGCGGCCCTGCTTGCCCTTGAGGGTGTCGGAAAGCGATTTGAGCGGGCGGTTGTTCGCGCCGCGCAGCACGCGACCGCGGCGGCCATTATCGAACAATGCATCGACAGCTTCCTGCAACATGCGCTTTTCGTTGCGGACGATCACTTCCGGCGCGTGCAGGTCCATCAGCTTCTTCAACCGGTTGTTGCGGTTGATGACGCGACGATAGAGATCGTTCAGATCGGAGGTGGCAAAGCGGCCTCCATCGAGCGGTACCAGCGGACGCAGCTCCGGCGGAATGACGGGCACGACGTCGAGAATCATCCACTGCGGCTTGTTGCCGGACTTGCGGAAGGCTTCGACGACCTTGAGACGCTTGGCATACTTGAGCCGCTTCTGCAGTGAGGTTTCGACCTTCATGCGCTCGCGGAGCTCGATCGAGAGTGTGTCGATATCGACGCGCTTGAGAAGTTCCTTGATGGCTTCGGCGCCCATCATGGCCTTGAAGCCCGACGGACGATATTGCTGGTCGAGCTCGCGATAGCGGGTCTCGTCCTTGATGATTTCGCGTTCCTTGACGGCGGCATCGCCGGGATCGATGACTACGTAGCTCTCAAAGTAGAGCACGCTTTCAAGCTCGCGCAGGGAGATGTCGAGCAGGTGGCCGATGCGCGAGGGCAGGCCCTTGAAGAACCAGACGTGCGAGCAGGGCGAGGCCAGCTCGATGTGGCCGAGGCGTTCGCGACGGACGCGAGAAAGCGTGACTTCCACGCCGCACTTGTCGCAGATCACACCGCGATGCTTCATCCGCTTGTACTTGCCGCAGAGGCATTCCCAATCGGTGATCGGCCCAAAGATGCGCGCGCAGAACAGGCCATCGCGCTCCGGCTTGAAGGTGCGGTAGTTGATCGTCTCCGGCTTGGTGACTTCCCCGTGCGACCAGCTGCGGATTTTTTCCGGCGAGGCCAGGCTGATGCGAATGGCATCGAAGTCCGAAATAGGGTTGCTAAGTTCGAATGGATTCGAGCGGAACAAGACGACCTCCGTGCCGGGTCTCCGCTGCTGTTTGAAACCGCAGCGGACCGGCTCTCGCGCTTCCAGGATTTCCATGATTCCGTTCGCCTGTCCGTCCCTGGGAGCGCATTGGCTTATGTGGACGGGCGATCGTGTCTTAAAAAAAATCGATATTCAGAGCGGCGGAAAATTTTCCACCGCTCGTGTTTAATCCGCGGCAGCTACGGTCTGAACCGGCAGCTTCTTGGTTTCACCCTGCTTAATCAGCTCCACATCGAGACAGAGCGCCTGCAGTTCGCGCACCAGCACGTTGAACGATTCCGGCACGCCGGGCTCGATAGCAGCTTCGCCCTTGACGATGGCCTCGTAAATCTTGGTGCGACCATAGACATCGTCGGACTTCGCCGTCAACAACTCCTGCAGGATGTAGGCCGCGCCATAGGCTTCGAGGGCCCAGACTTCCATCTCACCGAAACGCTGTCCGCCAAACTGCGCCTTGCCGCCCAGCGGCTGCTGGGTGATCAGCGAGTACGGCCCGATCGAGCGCGCGTGAATCTTGTCGTCGACCAGATGCGAGAGCTTCAGCATGTACATATAGCCAACCGTGACCGGCTGCTCAAAACGATCGCCGGTCATACCGTCGTAGAGATAGATCTTGCCGGAGGTCGGCAGATTCGCCGCCGTCAGCAATGCTTTGATCTCCTCCTCTTTCGCACCGTCGAACACCGCGGTGCCGAACCAGATGCCGCGCTTCATACCGCGCGCCACCTGCAACAACTTCTCGTCGTCCAGATCGAGCAGTTGCCGCAGCAGGGCAGTACCGCCGAAGCGTTCTTCGAGCAGCTTGCGGACTTCGTTGGCCTTCTGATTTTTCTCCACCAGCTCGGCAACCTGCCTGCCCAGCTCATGGGCAGCCCAGCCAAGATGGGTTTCGAGAATCTGGCCGACATTCATACGCGAAGGCACGCCGAGCGGGTTCAGCACAATATCCGCCGGGGTTCCATCCGGCAGATACGGCATGTCTTCTTCCGGCAGGATGCGCGAGATGACGCCTTTATTGCCGTGACGACCGGCCATCTTGTCGCCGACCGACAGCTTGCGCTTCATGGCAATGTAGACCTTGACCTGCTTGATGACGCCCGGCGCCAGTTCATCGCCCTTCTGCAGCTTGCCGATCTTGTCGTTGGTGATCTTACGCAGCACATCAATCTGACGGGAGGTCATCTCCTCAATCTCGTCGATCTGCTCATTCACCCGCGGGTCCTTATCGGCATAGCGAATACGCTTCAGGTTGCGGGTGGAGATCAGCTCGATCATCTCGCGATCGAGCACCGCGCCCTTGGCCAGCAAACGCTTGTTGGTGCGCTCGTCGTGCAGGTCGGCCTGAACTTCCTTGCCGCCCATGATCGATTCCAACCGCTTGAGGCGTTCGTCGGTCAGGATTCGAATCTCGTCTTCCAGATTTTTTTCGAGCTTCGCCACCTGCTCCGTTTCGATCAGTTTGGCGCGTTCGTCTTTTTCCTGTCCCTTGCGGGAGAAGATGCGGACATCGACGATGGTTCCCTCTACGCCCGGAGGGCAGGTGAGCGATGCGTCGCGAACGTCGCCCGCCTTTTCGCCGAAGATGGCACGCAGCAATTTTTCTTCCGGCGTCAACTGAGTCTCGCCCTTGGGCGTTACCTTGCCGACCAGAATGTCGTTATGCTTGACCTTGGCACCGATGCGAATAATGCCGCTCTCGTCCAGATCGCGCAGCGCCGACTCAGAGACATTGGGAATGTCGCGCGTGATTTCTTCCGGACCCAACTTGGTGTCGCGCGCTTCAATCTCATATTCCTCGATATGCAGTGAGGTGTAGTAGTCCTCACGCACCAGCTTCTCGCTGATGAGAATTGCATCCTCAAAGTTGTAGCCACGCCAGGACATGAAGGCCACCAGCACGTTGCGGCCCAGGCCGAGTTCGCCCTGCTCGGTGCAGGGGCCATCGGCGATCACCTGACCCTTGACCACCCGGTCGCCTTGACGGACGATCGGCTTCTGGTTAATGCAGGTGTTCTGGTTGGAACGTTTGAACTTGACCAGCTGGTAGATATCCGATCCAACTTCGCGCGACAACTGCGTCGGATGATGTTCGCCTTCCACACGCACAATGATGCGTTCAGAGTCGACCGAATCGATGATGCCGTTGCGGCGGGTCAGCACTACTGCGCCGGAGTCCCGCGCGGTAACGCCTTCCATACCGGTGCCGACAAACGGAGCTTCCGAGATCAACAGCGGCACCGACTGGCGCTGCATGTTCGCGCCCATGAGAGCGCGGTTGGCGTCATCGTGCTCCAGGAACGGGACCAGCGAGGCCGCGACCGATACCAGCTGCTTCGGACTGACGTCGACATACGTCACTTCGCCGCGGTTCACCAGAACAAAGTTCCCCTGGCGGCGAGCCGTGACCAGCTCATCCTTGATATTGCCGTTCTTGTCCAGTTCCACGTTCGCCTGGGCGATGGTGTAACGGTCCTCTTCCCATGCCGACAGATAAAAGCTGTACGGCTCGAACTCCATGGGCCGCTTCTTCTCTTTCACCAGCTCTTTATTGCGCTTGATGGCGTCCGGCTTCTCCAGATGATCGCCGACCCGCAGTCCGCTGTCGCCGGCGTTGATGACCTGCACAAAGTCGAGCAGCAGGCCGTCGCGCACGCGGCGGTAGGGCGACTCGATAAAGCCATACTCGTTGATGCGAGCAAAGCAGGAAAGCGACGAGATCAGACCGATGTTCGGACCTTCCGGGGTCTCAATCGGGCAGATACGGCCGTAGTGGGTCGGGTGTACGTCGCGCACTTCAAAACCGGCGCGTTCGCGGCTCAAACCGCCCGGTCCAAGGGCGGACAGACGCCGCTTGTGAGTAATCTCCGACAGCGGATTGGTCTGGTCCATGAACTGCGACAGCTGGCTGCTTCCGAAGAATTCCCGGATCGCCGCCATGACCGGCTTGGCATTGATGAGATCGTGCGGCATGGCCGTGGACATGTCGGGATAGACGCTCATCTTTTCCTTGATGGCGCGCTCCATGCGGACCAGACCGATGCGGAACTGGTTCTCCATCAACTCGCCGACGGCACGGACGCGGCGGTTGCCGAGATGATCGATGTCATCGACGATGCCGATATTTTTTCGCAGCTTCAGCAGGTAGCGAATGGTCGCGTAAAAATCGTCGGGCGTCAGTGTGCGGTGGTCGAGCGAAGTCGCATCCTGCTTGTCATACAGCTTGATGTTGAACTTCAGGCGGCCCACGCGGGAGAAGTCGTACTTCCGCGAATCGAAGAACATGCCTTCAAACAGCGCGGTTGCCGTGTCGAGCGTCGGCGGATCGCCGGGACGCAGTTTGCGGTAAATCTCGATCAGCGCCTCTTCCGGCTTGTGGACGGTGTCGCGGCGCAGCGTGTGCGAAATGACATTGCCGACATCGTCACGCTCCGGCATGAAGATTTCGAGCGAAGTGACGCCGCTTTCGAGAATCTGCGTCAGCTTTTCTTTGGTCAGCTCCTGATTGGCTTCGAGCAGCAGGTCGCCGGTCGTCGTATCGACGACATCGGCGGCCGACATGGCGCCGTCGAGTTCGGAGTCTTCAATCTCAACTTCGCTGACCTTGGCGGCGCGCAGCGCTTTCAGAATGCTGGCGGTAATCTTGCGTCCGGAATGGGCGATCTCTTCGCCCTTCACCGTGACGGCATGGGCCGGCTTCACGCCGAGCAGGTGCGTCGCGCTGCCTTCTTCCTTCACATTCCAGAAGAGCTTGCCGCCTTTCGTCGCAATCGTATCGACGGTATAGAAATTTTTGAGAATTTCCTCATCGGATTTCAAGCCGAGCGCGCGGAGAAATACCGTGCCCAGGAACTTCCGCTTGCGGTCGATGCGGACATAGAGCGTATTCTTCTGGTCGTATTCGAACTCCACCCAGGAACCGCGGTAGGGAATGATCTTGCCCAGGAAATACGTGCGGTTGTTCGCCGTCTCAAAAAAAACGCCGGGCGAGCGATGCAACTGGCTGACGATGACGCGCTCGGTCCCGTTGACCAGGAAGGTTCCATTTTTGGTCATCAACGGGATGTCGCCGAAAAAGACTTCCTGCTCCTTCATGTCGCGGATGGTCTTGACGCCCGTCTCGGGGTTCTTGTCGTAAATCTTGAGCCGAATGGTGACCTTGAGCGGCGCGGAATAGGTCATGCTGCGCTCTTCGCATTCGCTCTGGTCGTACTTCAACTGCAGACCGACAGGATCGCCGCACTTGTTGCAGAAGTCGGGAGTGTTCTTGTTGTAGGTGCCGCACTTCTGGCACAACACATCGCCCGGATGGAAGGGGTCGGTAATCACCATCGCGCCGCAATGGGTGCAGGTGGTGCGCAGGTGATGCAGCCCTTTCAAATGACCGCACTTGCACTCCCAGTTTCCGATGGAAAAATCGACAAACTCCAGTTCGGAGAGATTGCGGAAATCGGTGATAGGAAACACCGAGGCGAAAACAGACTGCAAACCAAGATCGTCCCGCTCGGTCGGCAGCTTATCCATCTGCAGAAAACGGTCATAGGAACGGCGTTGGACTTCAATCAGGTTGGGAATCTGGATTTCGGTTGGAATTTTGGAGAAATCGAGACGGCTGCGGATCGCGCGTTTCTCGTTCGGCATGCTTCACTCCTGGCTGATTTGCCTTGACGGCCCACTCCCGGCGGCAACTCTGGAAGTTGGTGAGGCGGCCCTTCGGTCCATCCACGAAAGACGCGCGCTCTGCTTGTTTTGCTTTCTTCGAAATACCTGAATTTCGTTCTTGCGAACTCGCCTAGTTCGAGCCCGTTGTTGCTCAATTTCGTCTACGGATCGGCGCTCTGAAAAAGTTATTCAGGGACACCAAACGGCTCGCGAGAGACAATATGCCCCGCGAGCGTCACAACCGGATTGTGCACTGTTCGAATAGATGGGTTTTAGCTTCCGCCTGCGCCCGAATCTTTCCGAGCGCGTTCATGGATCGGTGAGTGTGATACTGCCAAGCGGCTAAACTCGACGGCATAAAACCCACAGGTCAGAGCTCAAGAGGGCATGCGGGCGAACGGCTCACTCCTATTTAGAGTACCGCAGTTTCGCCCAGCAAGCAAGAAACCTACTTTACGTCGACCGCGGCCCCAGCATCGGCGAATTTCTTCTTGATCGTCTCTGCTTCTTCCTTGGTTACGCCTTCTTTTACCGTCTTGGGAGCGCCATCGACCAGGTCCTTGGCTTCCTTGAGACCGAGCGCCGTAACTTCGCGCACAACCTTGATCGTGTTGATCTTATTCGTGCCGGCATCCTTGAGGATGACCGAGAACTCGGTCTGCTCTTCTGCCGGAGCCGCCGCCGCAGCGCCGCCGCCAGCCACCATCACCGGGGCCGCCGCAGCCGCCGAGACACCAAGCCGCTCTTCGAGCTTCTTCACCAGGGCCGCCGCATCCAGCAAGGTCAACCCAACAATCTGATCTTCAATCTGCTGCAAATCCGCCATATCCATTCTCCATATCCAAAATCGAATCGAAATTCCGTGTTTCGCCTGCTGCGTTGCTCTTCCATGCTGCCTGCGCCCGGTTTCCGTTGTGCCCAGACCAGCACACCGGCGCAAATGCAGCCAATGCTTCGTCGATGCGGCTTACGATGCCGCCGCTTCGGCAAACTTTTTCTGCTCGACCGCCTGGCCCAGAACCACAGCCACATCCCGGCCCGTCGCGTTGATGACCGTCGCCAGCCGCTGCGCGGGAGCGCTGATCAGGAACAATAGCTTCGAGTACAGCTCGTCGCGGCCCGGCATGGTCGCGAGCTGCTGAATTTCTTTCACCGAGAGAATCTTGCCGTCGACAATGGCCAGCTTGAAGGAAAACTGTTCATTGTCCTTGACCCATTCCGACAGGGCCTTGGCCAAAGCCACCGGATCGCCGCTGCTATAAGCCACGGAGGAGACGCCCTTCAACCCCTTCAGCGCCTCTTCCACCTTGGTTCCCTCAGCCGCACGACCAGCGAGCTTGTTCTTGAGCACGCGGTACTTGCCACCCGCATTGCGAACCACCGTCCGCAGGGCGAAATCCTGGGAAACCGTCAGCTTTTGGAAGGTACCGACAATCGCTGTCGTCGAATCGGCCAGCTCTGCCGCCAACTGCTTGACCTGCTCGGCCTTCTTGGCTTTTGAAATTGCCATATCGTAATCCTCAAATCTTTCGTCGCTGGGTGGAGCGCTCGAAGCTCCAGACCGGGTAATTAATTACTCAGGCCTTGCCCGCCGCATCGACCAGCGCGTGGTCCAACTGAATGCCGGGGCCCATGGTAGAGCTAAGCGTAATGCCCTTTACATACTTGCCTTTGGCCGCCGACGGCTTCGCCTTGACCACACTTGTGATCACGGTGGTTGCGTTCTCCACCAGCTTTTCCGGGGTAAAGGAGAGCTTACCTACCGGCACGTGCACCAGGGCCGTTTTGTCGGTGCGATATTCGATCTTTCCGGCCTTGATTTCTTTCACCGCCGCCGCAACGTCCGTGGTGACAGTCCCAGTTTTGGGGTTCGGCATCAAGCCACGCGGACCGAGCACTTTGCCCAGCCGTCCGACAGATTTCATCATGTCAGGCGTGGCGATCAGCGCGTCAAAGTCGGTCCAGCCTTCTTTCTGAATCTTTTCGACCAGGTCGTCGCCGCCGACAAATTCGGCACCCGCTGCTTCCGCCTCGCGAACCTTTTCACCGGAGGCGATAACAGCCACGCGCTTGGTCTTGCCCAGGCCATGCGGCAGAACGACGGTTCCGCGCACCATCTGGTCGGCGTGTTTTGGATCAACACCGAGGCGCAGCGTAATCTCTACCGTTTCATCAAACTTGGCGAACTTGACCTTTTGAAGAAGCGGAACCGCTTCGGTCAAAGAATAAGGGCGGGGCTCGACAGCCGCGCGCGCCTTCTCAATATTCTTTCCTGACTGTTTCGACATAATTTCCTCTGTCTCCCACCGCGCGGACCTTATGCAGCGCTTGTTTCCGCTGAACCGCTCCGTGTTGCTGGTATTCAACTGCCTTGGTTAGTGCATTGCTCGGAGCGGCCGTCCGGCCGTGGTATGGTCCGCCTAAAGGCATCCGCCCATAGACGTACTCTTTCTATTATGCTCGGTTTACCCGCTGAATGCAAATTCCGCTCGGAAGAGGAACGTAAGTATTGGCGATCCGGCGACCCCGCAGCCTCAATCCAGATCTGAGAGCCCTGCTGCATTATCTGCTGTAAGCCCTTTCAGCCTTTTTCGCGACTTCATTAAGGAGCACGCGCATATAGCCATGAGAGAGACATCGAAAGCTGCACCCACGGATCGAGGGAGCAGTGGATCACCTGCGTTGTAAGCACCCAATATCCAAGGAGAACAGCGAACGCCACGATGAGTCTCTTCATGCTGCGAATGTTCCTGACGCACCGATCTCGGTCAAGTGCTTCCACCGGAACGCCATCAGCAATTTGTTTCCTCCGGATATTTTGGGCCGACCGCTGCCGCGACCTGATCAAAGGAAAAAATGAGGCGAACATCGCGATCCACCAAATCAAACCTGCCACGTAAAATCCTCGTGGCGATAGACCGCCTTTTACGAATACCCCGGCCAGGACCAGCAACACACATGTGCCACCGCCCACAATCGCATAGAACCGTTTGAGGTAAGCGGATTGATCCATGTCAGCCATTCTATCGACCTGATCGCCGTCTGACCGAACCACCCAATGGATAAATTTGCAACTTGGGGTGAAGTGGTCACCCGGGGTTACTACAGCTGGGTGGCCCAGGTCTCGATTCTGAGACCTGGGATCAACGCGCTCAGCACTAGACTTAAATCACCGTGAAGGCAGGCGTTCAAAACAGACAAGAGTTCTTTGAAGTCTGGGTACATCGGCAACCGCGCCCTTCATCGCATACTGTTCCTGGGTGAGTTCGGAAACGGCCTGGACACGCTCATGCACCGGACGGCTCTGCCAATAGCGGTACTCGTCCGCCTTCATTTGATCGAAGCTGGTGTACTTCCGGATGGTCTTGTCCATATCCGGTTGTAGCATACAGGGGCACTGGCAACAACACTCGGCGCTTACGCTGTCTGCTTTCGCGAAAGCTCCTGTAGCTCGTACAGAGATGCGGTGCGCTGCTTTCGACGGGGCATTGGAAACTGCTGGAATGAGAACCGTGCAAAATCCGCGGCTTTTCCCCGTACCAGCCGGGACCAGATTTCGAACTCGCTGGTAATGTCGCCCGCATAGACTGGAAAACAATCGGCCGCATGATAACTCAGGATCAGTGTCCGGCGTGGCCGATTCGAGCGGTTGGTTACAGACGCATGCGGCGTCATGCAGTTCATGAAAATAGCGGTTCCCGCTTTGCCTTCCAAAGGAACCGCCTGCGATTCGTCGATAGGCTCCACGATCTTCCCGACAAAGTATCCGTCGCGAGTGTGATCGAAAATTCTGTCATTGTGACGCCCCGGAATCACTTGCAGGCAGCCATTTTCCACATCGGCATCGTCAAGATATATCAAGACTGCGATGGAAGACGAGTTCGTCAACGGATAGTAGGTGACGTCCTGATGCCATTCAACGACTGAACCGATGGATGGCGGCTTCATGTTGATCTTGCTGTAGTGATAGATCAGGTCCGGTCCAAGCAATGCTTCAACAACGTCCAGCAATTTTGGCGAATCCGACAATTCACGGAACGGCGTGTAATAGCTGCAGGGTTCGTATATCCTGCGGACAAGCCTTCCATCCGGCTTCTGATCGGTTTCCATCTCCAGCCGAGATTTGTCGTGTGCGGCCAAGGTGTTGTCGCCGCTGATTCGATCGATTTCCGTCAGCAGCGCTTTTAGCTGAATAGAGTCCAGCAGCGCTGGATGCGCCACGTAGCCGTTCCGAAGGTACTCTTCACGTCTTAGATCCTTCATGTATCGCCTCGCCGAGTTTTCGTGGGGCAATTCTTATCGAAGGCAATCCCACCGTGGTCCAATGGGATGTCAATCATGGCGTCGCCGCCTATGGGATCTACTAAGCGACGACTTCAATCCCCATCGACCGAGCGGTTCCCTTGATCGACTTGATGGCGGTCTCGATGGAGGCGGCGTTCAGATCCGGCATCTTCTGTTTGGCGATCTCCGCCACCTGCTTTTCGGTCACTTTCCCAACCTTGTCTTTGATGGGATTGCCAGCGCCTTTGGCCACGCCTGCCGCCTTTTTGAGCAGCACCGCAGCCGGCGGCGTCTTGGTGACAAAGGTAAAGGAGCGGTCCGTGTAGACCGTAATCACGACCGGAATGACCAGTCCGGCCATATCGGGGGTCGCGGTGCGTGCGTTGAACTGCTTGCAGAACTCCATAATGTTGACCTGCGCCTGGCCCAGAGCCGGGCCGACCGGTGGCGCCGGGGTCGCCTTGTTGGCGACGATCTGCAATTTCACCTGCGTCTGTACTTTTTTAACTGGAGGCATTTCCTGATCCCTTTCGAAAAAACAGCTGATAGCTGTTAGCTAAAAGCTGCCTACGTAATCTTTTCCACCTTGCTGAATTCCAATTCCACCGGAGTGGAGCGCCCGAAGATGGTCACCATGACCTTGAGCGTTTCGCGGTCTTCGTTCACTTCGTCCACCACGCCGTTGAAGTTGGCGAATGGCCCCTCGGTGATCTTGACCGATTCGTTCTTGTCGAACTTGACCTTCATCCGCGGCTTGTCTTTCGACACATCCGAACGGAAGACAATCGAGCTGATCTCTTCTTCCGTCAGCGCGACCGGCTTTTCCCCGGTACCCAGAAATCCGGTAACGCGGGGCGTGTTTTTGACGAGGTGCCAGATCTCATTGTCGAGGTCCATCTCGACCAGCACATAACCAGGTAGAAAAACGCGCTCAATGGTGTACTTCCTGCCGTTGCGGATTTCAGTCACCGGTTCGGTCGGAACCATGATCCGGCCAATACGGTCATGCAGCCCATAAGCCTGCACGCGACTCTCGATCGATTCCTTTACCTTGCGCTCAAAACCCGAATACGCATGGATGATGTACCAGCGGAAGCGCTCGTTGACGGGAGGCGCAAGCTCCTGCGTCGGCTCGTCCGGCGCCTGTTGCGCTTCGATTTTTGCTTCTTCTGCCATCCACTCAACCTTCCCGGCGAAAATCTTAGCGCGTCAACCACGTCAGCAGCGTCTGCACGGCGCGGCCAACCACTGCGTCTACTACATAAAAATATGCCGCGAACAGGAATACGGTGACGATGACCACGGTGGTCGTCGTCTGCACTTCCTGACGCGAAGGCGTCACCACCTTGTGCATCTCACTGCGAACTTCCTTCAGGAAGTTCCAGAACCGTTCCGGTTGCTGTTTCCACTGCGGAGTTATCGCGTGGGTCTCGCCGCTGACAGCTATTGCCTTTGCCATAATGCTTCCTTGTACGTTGCTCGATCCCGCATCCTGCTGAAAAACCGTTGTACATTTGCCAGGCCGAATCAACAATGCTGGCAGGGGCGGAGGGATTCGAACCCCCAAGTCCGGTTTTGGAGACCAGCAGTTTAACCGTTGAGCTTACGCCCCTACATCTTGAAATAAAGTGCCGCGGCTACTTGGTTTCCTTGTGGGCCGTGTGCTTGCGGCAACGATTGCAGAACTTCGAAAACTCCAGCCGGGCTGTCGTCTTCTTCTTGTTCTTGGTCGTCGAATAATTCCGTTCTTTACAGTCCGGACATTGCAATGTGATAATTTCGCGCATTTTTCTATTATCCCTTCAAACCGACCACTTTGGCTACTCCGCCCGGCAGGTCGACACCCAGAATATATTCCCATCGCAACAGAAACAGATGCATCCCATCCTGCCGTGGCAGGCGCACCCACAATCCCAGGTCTTCCGACTCTTCAATCGAAAGTGAAATTAGGGGAGAGTCCGGCAAATTCACAGCGGCCATTTCCAGCACCGCCTTGCCGTCCTCTGTCAGTATAACTGCGGCTTCCTGCCCTGCCAGCCTCATGAGGCTTTTACATTCCAACTAGCTGGCAAACCATTTTCAACAATACGGGCGATTCTCTCTTCCGCCGTTCTCGAACCTGAATCCAACCACTCATTCACCAGATCCTCATCCATCCAGAGAACCGCCCGGTTCCGATTCAAATCGAGATCGAACCGATATTTCCCGGCAAAGGTCTTTAGCCAGACATCTTCCAGAACCACGCCGGGAACCTTGCTTTGAGCCATACGCTCCACAACGCGAGCGGCGCGTTCAGCTTTCGCACCCAGCTCACTTCGGGTTAGCTCGCCTGCATAAAAATTTCTTGCATAAGCTTCATGGCTGACTTGGAGGGCATCGGCAGCTTCTTTCTGCGCATTCGTTAACTCAGGCAAAGCGTCCAGGGAAGCACTCTGAGCAAGCATCCAGTTTTCAGCCGTCGAACGATTGCCATCGATTCGAATTTCCATCGTGCCTCCTTTCCTAATTGACTTAATTCTAACGCGCTCCTTTACTTCAAAATCTCGGCAATGGCGCCGGCGCCGACGGTGCGTCCGCCTTCGCGGATGGCGAACCGCAGGCCCTTTTCCATGGCCACCGGGGTAATCAGCTCGATCTCCAGCGACACGTTGTCGCCCGGCATCACCATCTCGGTGCCGTCCGGCAGCTTGGCTACTCCCGTCACATCCGTGGTC
>Ga0134128_10001404_pt1 | contig 31115 bp, 27 predicted proteins | sample KB31754_FD_96462 | JGI IMG/M metagenome (GOLD analysis project Ga0134128, IMG submission 96462) | Terrestrial soil microbial communities with excess Nitrogen fertilizer from Kellogg Biological Station, Michigan, USA - KB3-175-4 | ecosystem: Environmental > Terrestrial > Soil > Unclassified ... | reverse complement strand
TCGCCCCTACGAGCCGAGAACAAGAACGAACAGCAGATTCCTCGTCGCGGCGCAGCGCTTCGCGCTGAGCCAAACGCTCCTCGGAATGACAGGTTGAATTATGGGCGGTAAGAGAAAAGGCGCTCCGGGAGAATCCGGAGCGCCTTTTTGTTTCGCAAAAGCGTACTGCAGATTCCTCGGACTGGCAAAAGACGCCAGCCTCGGAATGACAAGGCAGTTTAGTACATGCCGCCCATGCCGCCGCCACCGCCGCCTGGACCACCGGCGCCAGCAGCCTTCTTCTCGTCTTCCTTGATGTCGGCCACAAGTGCTTCCGTGGTGAGCATCAGGGCCGCGATGGACGCCGCGTTCTGCAGCGCCAGACGAGTTACTTTTGCGGGATCGATGACGCCGGCCTTGACCATGTCGCCGTATTCGCCGGAATCGGCATTGAAGCCGAAGTTGTCGTCCTTCGAATCGCGAACGCGGCCAACGATGACCGCGCCCTCTTCTCCCGCGTTGTGAGCGATTTGGCGCATGGGCTCTTCGAGAGCGCGCTTGACGATGTTGACGCCGATTTCCTCATCGCCGGAGGCTTTGATCTTCTCGAGCGCCGCTACGCAGCGGAGCAGAGCAACGCCGCCGCCGGGGACAATGCCTTCCTCGACCGCAGCGCGCGTGGCGTGCATGGCGTCTTCGACGCGAGCCTTCTTTTCCTTCAGCTCGGTCTCTGTCGCCGCGCCCACCTTGATGACGGCAACGCCGCCAACGAGTTTGGCCAGCCGCTCTTGCAGCTTTTCCTTGTCGTAGTCCGAGGTGGTGTCCTCGACCTGCGTGCGGATCTGCTTGACGCGGCCTTCGATCTCGCCGGGCTTGCCGTAGCCTTCGACGATGGTGGTGTTGTCCTTGTCGATGGTGATTTTCTTGGCGCGGCCCAGGTCTTCGACCTTCACGTTTTCAATCTTGATGCCAAGGTCCTCGGTGATAGCGCGTCCGCCGGTGAGCGTGGCGATATCCTCGAGCATGGCCTTGCGGCGGTCACCAAAACCCGGGGCCTTGACTGCGGCGCATTGCAGCGTGCCACGGAGTTTGTTGACGACCAACGTTGCGAGGGCCTCGCCTTCGACGTCTTCGGCGATGACGAGCAACGGCTTGCCCATTTTAGCGATCTGCTCGAGAAGCGGGAGCAAATCCTTCATGGAGCTGATTTTCTTTTCGTGGATCAGGATGCGGACATCCTCGAGCGCGCATTCCATGCGTTCGGGATCGGTGACGAAGTAAGGGGAAAGGTAGCCGCGGTCGAATTGCATTCCTTCGACCACTTCGAGCGTGGTTTCCATCGTCTTGGATTCCTCGACGGTGATCACGCCGTCCTTGCCGACTTTCTTCATTGCTTCCGCGATGATGGCTCCGATTTGCTTGTCGTTATTGGCGCTGATCGTGCCGACTTGCGCGATCATGTCGCCCTTAACGTCTTTGTGGAGCTTCTTGATTTCTTCGATGGCGACTTCGACAGCCTTCTCGATGCCGCGCTTGAGGGCCATCGGGCTTGCGCCGGCCGCGACCGTCTTCACGCCTTCGCGGAAGATGGCCTGAGCGAGAACTGTGGCCGTGGTGGTGCCGTCGCCGGCGACGTCGGAAGTTTTCGACGCGACTTCGCGGACCATCTGGGCGCCCATGTTTTCGAGCGGATCGGGCAGCTCGATTTCTTTTGCCACGGTGACGCCGTCCTTGGTGATGATCGGCGCGCCGAATTTCTTTTCGATGACCGCGTTGCGGCCCTTGGGGCCCAGCGTGATCTTGACGGCGTCAGCGAGAATATTGACGCCCCGCAGAATCGACTGGCGCGAATTCTCACCAGTCACAATTTGCTTTGCCATGAGAACTATTCCTCCTCAATTTCCTCTTGAATGCTTGCCTAAGCAAGTAAGAATTTGCCTGCCTACGGCAGGCAGGCTTTGCTAAACGACCGAGCCGACCTGCCTGATTGCTGCAACGTCCCGGCGGAATGCTCCGCCAGGGTGGTTACTTTCTGCCGGTAGCCGCTTTTGCAGCGCCGCCGAGTTTGGCGAGGATCTCGTCTTCCTTGAGGATGAGATATTCCTCGTCGTCAATCTTGATTTCGTTGCCACTGTATTTGCCGAACAGGATGCGATCGCCGGCTTTGACGTCGAGGGGAACTCGCTGGCCTTTCTCGAGCTTTCCTGCGCCGACGGCGACAACTTCACCTTCCTGGGGCTTCTCTTTTGCCGTGTCGGGGATGATGATTCCGCCCTTGACGGTTTCTTTCTCTTCGAGCCGCTTCACGAGCACACGGTCGTGGAGCGGGGTAATGTTCACTGCCATGTTTCGTAACCTCCGCTAAGAGACTTCGGGATTATCTTGAGGGTAGTGCAGGTGGCAATTTAGCACTCCTCTTCGACGAGTGCTAATATATGGAGTTTGCGGACAGGTGTCAAGGAATTTCCAGACGTTCCTGGAAATTTAGCGGTTTTCGTCCTGGCCTTCACATTATTGTATAGTGTGTATAATCAATAGCTTACCATAGTGCAAGATTTATCCGACAGTTGGGGATTGAAGTGCAATGACGGGTACGAGTAGAATCCGGCACAACGAAGGCTGATGCCTGCTCTCTTGTATATTCGACTGATTGCGTTTACGGCGGGGGCTCTGCTGTACCTGTTTCTGCTGGCGCTGATTGTAGGGCACCGGCGGCCGCGACGATTCGAACGCGTGCTCTTCTTCTTGATCCTCGCGCTGTTTCTCTTTTACTCGGGGGCATTGCTGGCCGCCAATGCGGCGATTCATTACGTGATCCCGCCTGTGAGCACGGCGATGTTCGCGATGGGTTTGATGCTGTGCGGGCTGGGGTTTTTGCCGGGGCTTTTGGTGCACGCTGAAGGCGAATCCGGAAGAGTGGCTGGGGTGGTTCGTATCGGATGGGGGCAGAGGATTCTAGTGGTGGCGTTTTATCTGCCGTTAATGTTTTTCCTGGCGCGGATTGTTCCGCAAGTATTGGCACGGCCGGTTCTCGACGTCCTGTGGACGGGCGGCTTCGCGGCGGTTTTCTACGGAATCTGGCTAAGCGTCGCGTTGGCGGCGAGCTCATGGCTTGAAGTGCGGGCATCGGACGCGAGCGATGATCCGTCTTCGCGGCGACTGCACACTTTGCTTGGCGTTGTTTTCGGTGTTCTGGCGGCCCTCGTTTTCTATACGTATGGTCTGGGCGGGCTGCACGGGCCGAGCGCGCTGGAAAACTTGGGAACATTGGTGATTGTAGCGGGGCTGATTCCCGGGGCAGTGTTGGGCTACTTCGCGTTGCGCTACAACTTTCTGCAGATTGGCATGCAGCGCAATTTGGTTTATGCGGTGTCCGCCGCGTTTCTGGCGATGATGTATCTGGCGCTTGTGCGGAGGATGAGTGGGTGGCTGGAACCGGTTGTTCCTCCGGAAGCGACAGCGGCGGTGTTGTTATTTGTGTTGGTGATTTTTTTTGAGCCGTTGGAGCGGGTGATTGGGCGGACGCTTTATCGGTCGTTTCAGCAACGGATGGAGGGCGTGCAGAGGCTGGTGGGTGAATTGCAGACGGAAGCGCAGAACGGCGATGTGGAAAAGTTGGCCGGTGCGGCAGAAACGCGCATTCGTGAGGAGCTTGCACTGTCTTCCGTGCGCCTATCGCTGCCGCGCGGTGCGGAGTGGTCGCCGCTGCGGGCGCCGGGTGGATTGGGGCATCGCGTCGAACTTCCGTTGAAAAACGGGCGGGAAGAAATCGGAGTGCTGGAGGCGTGTTCAACGGGAGCCGTGCTGGTAGGCGAAACGACGGTGGCGCTGGAGTTTCTCGCCGAGCAATTGCCGCCGCTGATCAATCATTGCCGACTGATTGGAGAGAAGCTGCGTCTGGAACGGGAGCTGGCTGAACGCGAGCGGTTGGCGCTGGTGGGACAAATGGCGGCGAGCATTTCGCACAACTTGCGGAACCCGATCAGCTCGATGAAAACCGTGCTGCAGGCGCTGCTCGAGGAACGCGACTTGGCGCCGCGGGTGCGCGAGGACTGCGAAATTGTAGTACGCGAGATGGAGCGGCTGAGCACGAAACTGACGCAGCTTTTGCGTTATGCGCGGCCGGGTGTTCGCGGAAACGATGGCGCAGGACGAATTGCAATTGCGGCGATTACGGAGCAAGTGGTATCGCTGCTGCGGCGAGACGCGGAACGGCGCAACGTGCGTCTGGAATTTGCGACGGAGGAAATTGGGAGCGAACCGATTGTCGCCGCTTCGGAAGAGGCGTGGACGGACGTTATCTCGAATCTGGTGGTGAACGGGATCGAGGCGCAGCCGCGCGGCGGGAAGGTTTGCGTGTCGATGAGGCGATGCGGTGGCGCGATGCGCGTGGAGATTTTCGACGACGGGCCCGGTATTCCCGCCGATGTGGGCGCGAAACTCTTTCAGCCATTTTTCACGACGAAGACAAGCGGAACGGGGCTGGGGCTGGCGATCGTAGCGCGGCGCGCGGCAGAGATGGGAGGCACGATTTCGTGGAAGAGTCCTGTGTGTGAAGGAAGAGGGACGAAATTTATCGTTACCGTGCCGGCCGGAGATTCCTCAGCGCCTTAAGGGAAGGGAAGTGATAGCGATGCGAACGATTTTGATTGTGGATGATGAGGCGGCGGCGCGTTACGGACTGCGGCGGGCGCTCGAAAATAGCTATCGCGTTGTGGAAGCGGATTCGGCGGCGGCGGCGCGCGAGTGGCTGGGACGCGAGAGTCCGGACCTGATTCTGCTCGACGTGGTGCTGCCGGGCGAGGATGGGATTTCTTTTCTGCGGGCGATTCGCGCGGAAGGTTTCGAGAAGCCGATTCTGATGGTTTCCGCGCTGGACACGGCGAAGACGGCGGTTGAGGCGTTGCGCGCGGGGGCGAATGATTACATTGTGAAAGGATTCGACATAGACGAACTGCGGCAACGCGCGGCGAATTTGCTGCGCATCGTGGAGTTGGAAACGGACAACACGCGGATGCGGCGGCAACTGATCGCCGAAGGAGAATTTGGGAGGATGCGCGGCGCGTCAGCACTGATGCGGCGCGTGTACGAACTCGCCGAACGCGTGGCCGCGACGGATACGACTGTACTGGTCTGCGGAGAGAGCGGGACGGGAAAAGATTTGCTGGCGCGGGAAATTCACGAGCGCTCGCCGCGCGCGGGGAAGGCATTCGTCGCCGTGAATTGCGCGGCGCTGCCGGAGAATCTGATCGAGTCGGAACTTTTCGGGTACGAGAAAGGCGCGTTCACGGGCGCGGCGCAGACGAAGAAAGGGAAATTCGAGCTGGCCTCGGGCGGCACGCTTTTTCTGGACGAGATTGGAGATATGAATCCAGTGACGCAGGCGAAAGTGTTGCGCGCGCTGGAGAGCCGCAAGATTGAGCGGCTGGGCGGCACGCATTCGATTGACGTGGATGTGCGAGTGATCAGCGCGACGCATCGGAACCTGGCGGAGGAAATCGGCGCGGGAAGGTTTCGCGAGGATTTGTATTACCGGTTGCGGGTGGTGACGCTGGAATTGCCTTCGCTGCGCGCGCGCAAGGAAGACGTTCCGCTGCTTGTGGGAGCGTTTCTCGAGCAGCTCGGCGCGCGTCACAATCGCACGGCGCGAATTTCACAGGAAGCTTCAGCGGCGCTTTTGCATTACGATTGGCCGGGGAATGTCCGCGAATTGAAGAACGCGCTGGAGCGCAGCCTGGTGCTTTGCGCGGGCGAAACGATCGGCGTCGAGGATCTGCCGGAGGAAATCCGGCGCGGGCATCCGCAAGCGGGACGCGGGGCCGGAGGGTCTGACGAAATCCTGGGCGAAATTGATTTTCGCGAGGCGAAACGCAAATTTGAAGTGGCGTTCCTGAGGCGCAAGCTGGGCGAGCATCATTGGAACGTCTCGCGGACCGCTGCGTCGGTGGGACTGCACCGGCAAAGCTTGCAGGAGAAATTGCGCGAACTGGGCATCGAGCGCCCGGGAAAATAGGGAATGGGAAATCGCGAACGAGCGGGCGGATTCATTTTGGCGGGAGGGCGAAGCTCGCGCATGGGGAGGCCGAAAGGACTTCTGGAATTCGCGGACAAGCCGATGGTGATGCACATCGCGCAGGTGCTGGAATCGACGGAGGAAGCGCGCGACGGCGGACCCGAAAGCGCGCCGGCAATGACGAAGCCGGTGATTATCGGGCCGCCGGATGTTTACGCGAATCTTGGAATTCGCGTGGTTCCCGACGATGGCGAGAATCTTGGGCCGCTTGGAGGCATTTCCACGGCGCTGCGTATCGCGACGTGCGACTGGAATTTGATCGTGGGCTGCGATCTGCCGTTTCTGACGCGGGAATGGCTCGCATTCCTGATTGCGCGGACGATTGATTCGCGAGCCGATGTGGTGATACCGCTGAACGAGCGCGGCTTCGAACCGCTGTGCGCGATGTATCGAAAGAGCGCGCGGGGCGCGATTGCGGAGGCCCTCGTTTCTGGTGTGCGAAAAATTACGGACGGGCTGGCGACTTTGACTTTGGCCAGCATCGCACCGGCGGAATGGAAAGCCTTTGACCCCTGCGGCCGCCTGTTCAAGAATGTAAACACGCCGGAGGACTACGACGAAGTGCGCGAGAGCCTGGGAGAGAAAACGGCATCGTGAGCGAACATTACATCGAATTTCAAGGCGTCTCAAAAGCGTTCGACGAGCAAGTGGTGCTGCGCGACGTGAGCTTCTACATGGACCGCGGAGAGACGGCGGTGATTTTGGGGCGCAGCGGCGTGGGCAAATCCGTTTCGTTGAAACTGATCATGGGATTTCTGAAGGCGGACGCGGGGCGGATTATCGTCGCCGGCGAAGACGTGACGGATTTTTCCGAGGAGCAGTTTGTCGCGGTGCGGAGACGGGTGACGATGGTGTTTCAAGCGGGCGCGTTGTTTGATTCGCTCACCGTAGCGGAAAATGTTGCGTTTCCGATGGTGTCGCTGGGCCACGCGGATAGGGACGCGGTGGATGCGCGTGTGGGCGAGTTGCTGGAAATGCTGGAAGTATCGCCATTCGCCGACAGGCTTCCGTCGGAATTGAGCACGGGGACGAAGCGCGCGGTGGCGATTGCGCGGGCGCTGGCGCAGGATCCGGATGCGATTCTCTACGATGAGCCGACGACCATGGTGGATCCGATCATGGCGGGGCACACGGGCGAGCTGATTCTGAAACTGAAGGAAACATTTCATAAGACGTCGATTGTGGTGACGCATGATACGCATTTGGCGCGGCGGCTGGCGGACCGCGTGATTTTCCTGCACGACGGCGGCGTGGAATTCTTCGGCACGTGGCCGGAGTTCGAAAAGTCGGCGGATCGATTCCTGCGGAATTTCCGGTTGCAGGATGAATTGATTCCCGCGCTGGACGTGACCGAGTGAGCGCGGGCCGATGAGCTTGGATTCCTCGTCCGCCACGGCCGATCCCAAGAAACAATTGAAGCGCGTCCTGGGATTCTGGGATGTGCTGCTCTTCAATATCGCGACGGTGCTGGGGCCGCGATGGCTGGCGGCGGCGGGGCATAACGGCACGTCGTCGATCAGCCTATGGATTATCGCGGCAGTGCTGTTTTTCGTTCCCAGCGCATTTGTGATCAACGAGCTTTCGTCGCGGTTTCCCGATGAGGGTGGGCTGTACGTTTGGTCGAAAGAAGCGTTCGGGGATTTTCACGGGTTCGTGGCGGGGTGGACGTACTGGATTTACACGGTGTTTTATTTTCCGGGGCTGCTGCTGGCGAGCGCGTCGATGAGCGCATACGTGGGCGGCGCGGGACACGCGGCGCTGGCGACGAATCGCGAATTCCTGGTGATTGGCTCTTTTGTGCTGCTGTTTGTGGCGGTTTTTCTAAACATCATTGGACTGAACATCGGGAAATGGCTGCAGAACGCGGGCGGCGTGGGGACTTATACGCCTTTGCTTATGCTGATCGGCATCGCCGTGTGGATTTGGGTGACGCACGGTTCGGTGACGCATTTCACGCTGAAAAACATGATGCCGGTGTGGAATCAATCTACCGTGAATTTCTGGCCGCAAATGGTTTTCGCGTTTGCGGGATTTGAGCTGGTCTCCGCGATGAGCGAAGAGGTGCGCAATCCGCGCAAGACTTTGCCGCGAGCGGTGTGGGGCGCGGGCGCGGCGGTGGCGTTCATTTACATTGTGGGGACGATTGCGGTTCTGGCGCTGATTCCGGCGCAGCAGGTGAATCCGCTGAGCGGCGTGTTTCAGGCGCTGACGTCGGGCTCGACGATTTTGAAAATCGGCTTCGTTGGCGTGATAGCGGCGCTGCTGGTGAGCGTGGGAAATGCGGGCGGCGTTGGCTCAACTGTGGCGGGGATTGCGCGCGTGCCGTTCGTCGTGGGGATCGACCGTTACTTGCCGAAGGCATTCGGCAAAATTCATCCCAAGTGGCACACGCCGTATATCTCGATCATCGTTCAGGCGGTGCTGTCGTGCATTATTCTGCTGCTGGCGCAGATTCAGGCGACGGCGGCGACGGCGTATCAGGTGGTGGTGGACGCAGCGGTGATTCTGTATTTCATTCCGTTCTTATACATGTACGCGGCGGCGATCAAACTGGCGTATCGCAAAGACCGGAGCAGCAACGAGCACGCTGTGCTGATTCCGGGCGGCATCCCAGGCGCGTGGATTGCGGGCGGGCTGGGTTTTTCGATCACCGCGCTGGGCATCGCGCTGTCGTTTATTCCGCCGGGGGAGGCGACCGACAAATTCAGTTTTCTGGCGAAGGTCATTGGCGGCACCGTCGGCACAGTGCTCGTGGGGCTTGCGCTTTACTGGCGCGGGGCGCGCGAGAAGAAGAAAATGGCGTTGACCTCGTAAGAACCGAATTCGCTTGATTATCCGCACGCGCAAATGTAGTTTGTGCGCAGTTTGCGGCCCTGTTTCAAACTTTCAGAGAACAATTGAGCTTAATTTTGCGGAACGCATCCTGACGGAGGTGAGATATGGCGCGTCCCACGGGGGTAACGATTCTTGCGGTGCTGAGTTTTCTCGGTGCGGCCTTGTGCTTGTTGGGAGCAGCGGGAATGTTCCTTCTGGGTTCTTCGGCGGGAATCGCGGCAATGGCTGGACGAGGCGGCAACATGGGAGGTCCGCTGGCGGCGATGGGCGCTTTTGCGGGGATTGCGTGTTTGATTTTGGCGGCGTTGTATCTGGTGAATGGAATCGGCCTCTTGAAACTCCGCGGGTGGGCACGGCTGCTGACAATTCTACTCGTGCTGCTCGGAATTGTGTTTGAAGTGCTGGGAATCGTGCGCGCATTGCCGGGAATGCACGTGGGGATCATCGTGTGGGAACTGATTCTGATCGCCATCGATGTGTGGATTTTGATGTATATGTTCAAGCCGCACGTGAAGGCGGCGTTTGGGGCGCCAACGGCGTAATAATTTCATTTTGGGAGCAGATCATCGTTGCGCTCGTGGACGCTGTCCGCGGCGTCTCGCACAAGGAGGAACGGATTTGGGCGCAGATGAGAGGGCCGAATGGACTAAACAGGTTTCGCCGCGCTTTAGGGCCAGGCTGGCAGGCGTTTTTGAAGCGCTCGAAGGCATAACGTCATCGTTCGGCCAGGTGGTCGTTCTGGGCAGGCTGGTCGTCTTCAGCAATGCCGCGGCGACAGCGGCCAATATCCTGGGACACGAACGGTTATTTTGGCTGGGGTTCGTGTCCTCCCTGCTCGGAGTTGCGTTTCACATCATTTGGACGCTTCTTTTCTACGACTTGTTCAAGCCTGTGAACCGCAGCCTCTCTTTACTGGCGGCGTTCGCCGGTCTTGTGGTATGCGCTATTCAGGCTGTTACGGGCTTCCTCTACCTCGCCCCTTTGCTCATCTTGCAAGGCGGGAACTCCATGAGTGCATTTACGACGGGACAGTTGCAGGCGTTGGCGCTCGTCTTTCTCAAACTGAATGCTTATGCCTTCGACATAGATCTGGTGTTCTTCGGACTCTGGTGCGTGCTGACCGGCTACCTCATTTTCAGGTCCTCCTTCTTGCCTCGCATTCTAGGCGTGCTGCTGGCGATTGACGGCGTAGGCTGGATGATTTATCTGTACCCGCCGCTCGCCTACCATCTGTTTCCCTTCATCGCGGGTGCGTCCGCGCTGGCGGAAATTCCGCTACAGCTGTGGCTCATCGTGATGGGTGTAAACGCCGAAAGGTGGAATAAGCAGGCCAGCGGGGCTGGGATGCGGGTATGAAAGCCGACGTCTGTGCGCGATACGGACCTCCGGGGGCTGTTGTCCAAATCGTGGACGTGGAGAAGCCGGTTCCCAAGGACAACGAAGTCCTGATGGCGAGCCGCGGCGTAAAGTGCCGCGTGATTTATCTTGTGATTTGGCTCAGTAGATAGCGCGTTTTTGAAGCGTTTGCTTTGTGGCGAGCGAAAATCTTTGCTCCGTGTCGCCACCTTCGAGAACGAGCTTCGCGACATACTCACCCAGGGCGGGGCCGTGTTTGAATCCGTGGCCGGAGCCGCCGCCGACAAGCCATACATTCTCGAAATTCGGATGACGGTCGACCAGGAAATCGCCATTCGAGGTGTTTTCGTACTGGCAGACGCGGGATTCGACGACGGGCGCGTCGCGCAGGGCGGGGAAGCGGCGGGTTAAATAATCGCGCACGAGCGAAAGGGTTTCTCCGGCGACGCGTTCGACGCGGTTGGGATCAACGGGCGGGCCGTGACGGTCGCTGGCGATTTTCACGCCGCGGTTTTCGAGGTCGGGCATGCCGTAGATTTCCTTCCCCACATCGAGCCAGGTGGGAAAATTGCCGGCAGCGTAGCTCTTGTCTCCCGCGGGCGCTCCGAAGAAATAGACTTCCTGGCGCGACGGAAAAATCCTGTGGCCGAGAAGCTCGGGGAAGATCCGGGGCATCCAGGGACCGCAAGCGAAAACGTAATTGTCCGCGCGCAGAGTCTCGCCGCTCCACGTGGCGAGCGCCTCGACGCGGCCGCTGCCGGTGGGCGCTTCCATTTCCGCGATTTGATATGTGCCGCCGGCTTTTTGAAATTCCTCGACGACTTTTTGCACAGCGCGACGCGCCATAAGGACGCCGCTTTCGGGTTCGTAGACGGCGAAGTCGAGGTCGTCGCAGGCGATTTGCGGGAAACGTTTCTCGATTTCCGCGGGCGAAAGTTTTTTGTGCGGCACGCCGACTTTCGCCAGCGTCGCCAATGTATCGGACGCAACTCGCTCGGAGTCGCGCGCCATCCAGAGGACGCCGGTGCGATCGAAAATGCGCGCGCCCGTTTGGGCGTCGAATTCGCGCCACAGCTCGAGCGCCCGTTTCGACCAGCGGGTATAGATTTCGTCGGCGCCGTAGCCCATGCGAATAATGCGCGATTCGCCTCCGGAGCTGGCGCGGCTGTTGGCTGCGCCATAAGCGTCGACGAGCAAGACTTTGCCCCAGCCGCGCGCGATGCGGTAGGCAGTCCATGCGCCAAAGACGCCCGCGCCGATGACAATCACGTCGTAAGTTCGCCGGTCAGCCATTGTGGGAACAAATGCCAGACTTGATTACGGTCGAATAAGAATTCTCGGGAGTGCCGGGGTCCGCGTCCCAAAGCAGATTCCTCGTCGCGTAGCTCCTCGGAATGACAACGAAAAGTGTTTTTATCAAACTAGAAACCTTCCTCGATCAATTTTTCGACGGTCCATCGCGATGCCGGGATTTCGGCGCGGCCTTTCATCAAGCTCTCGACGTACTTTGCCAAAATATCGCATTCCAAGTTTACAGAATCGCCCGGAGCAATTTCACGCAGATTTGTGTTGGCGTACGTGTGGGGAATAATTGCGAATTCGGCGACGCTGTCATTCCATCGCGCGAGGGTCAAGCTGATGCCGTCGACGGCGAGAGAGCCTTTTTCGGCGACGTAACGGCGCAAATCCCCGGGCACGCGAACGGCGAGCCACCAATTTTCGCCTTCGGGTTTCAGGTGTTCAACGCGGCCTACGCCGTCGACGTGGCCTTGGACGAAATGGCCGCCGAGCGGGTCGCCGGCTCTTACGGGCAATTCGAGGTTCACGATGCGGCCGGACGCCGTGCTGCCGGGTTTGAGTTTGCCAAAAGAGGTGCGGCGCAGTGTTTCGGCTGACAGTTCTGCGGCGAAAAATGTTTTTCCGGCGTTCACGACAGTGAGGCAGCAGCCGTTGACGGCGATGCTCGCGCCGACTTTCAGTTGGGCAGCGGCATCGTTTGCAGCGCTGAGGCTAACTTGGAGACGCCCGCCCTTTTTATTGCGCTTGAGCTCTTCGATTTTGCCGAGATGCTCAATGATTCCGGTAAACATCGTGAAAATATCCTTGAACAGCGAAATCCGGTCCATAGCGCCGAAACGAAAGTTGCGAGAGAGCGGGCGCGCGCGAAAACCATTGTGAAGGAACCCGCGCCATTGGAGCACCGCCTCCGCCCATGATTTTCGGAGCATAGAACAGAACCATTTTATCGACGAGGCCCGCGGCAAGCGTGGCACCGTTCAATTCGCTGCCGGCCTCGAGAATAATGTTGAGGAATTCGCGTTTGCCCATTTCGCGAAGCACTTCGCGCAAATCCACATGGCCGCCGCGCGGGCGGACTTGCACAATTTCCGCGCCGGCTTTTCGCAAGGCCTTTGCCTTTGCGGAATCCGCCGACTGCGTGGTGAAAATCAACACGTCGTTTTTTGCGGACTTCAGAATACCGGATTTTACCGGCATACGGAGTTTCGAATCCACGATGGCGCGGAGAAGCGGCCTGCGGCGCGGCAGTCTGGTGCGGTCCGTCATGCGCGGGTCATCGGCCACCACCGTGCCGATTCCCGTGAGCAGCGCGTCACTCTCATGACGCATGCGCTGGACTTCTTCACGCGATGCCTCGCTTGTGAGCCACGTGGCGCTGCCCGCGCGCGCGGCGATTTGACCATCGAGAGTGAGCGCGGTTTTCAGAGTAACGAAGGGCAACTTTGTGCGAATCCATTTTGCAAAGGCTTCATTCAATTGGCGGGCGTCTGCTTCGCGCACGCCAACAGTTACCGCAATTCCGGCGGCGCGAAGTTCGCGAATTCCACGCCCGGCGACCCTTGGATTTGGGTCCTTCATCGCGACGACGACGCGTTTGACGCCGGCATCGATGATCGCTTTCGTGCATGGGCCGGTGCGGCCGATGTGGCAGCAAGGCTCAAGATTGACGTACAAAGTGGCGCGGCGGGCATTGGCGCGGGCTTCTTCGAGGGCGATAATCTCCGCGTGTTTGCGTCCTTCGTAAGTATGGAAACCTTCGCCGACGGCACGGGCATTTTTTGAGCGGTCCTCTCTCACAACGACCGCGCCAACCATCGGGTTCGGATGCGCCAACGCAACGCCGCGATGCGCCAGCACCAACGCGCGGGCCATCCACGCTTCATCGGTGAGGCGAACGGCGGCGAGTTCCTGGCTATTGTCGGTCAAAGGGTCAGTCAAAGAGCGAGTTGACGTAGGTTTGGGCGTCAAAGGGCACCAGGTCGTCTATTTGTTCGCCCGTCCCGACGAATCGGATGGGCAAGCTCAGCTCGCGGGAAATCGCAATGACGATTCCGCCTTTGGCCGTGCCGTCGAGCTTGGTCAGGACGATTCCCGTGACGCCGACGTGGCCGGTGAATTCGCGCGCCTGCGCGAGCCCGTTCTGGCCGGTGGTCGCGTCCATCACGAGGAGCACGTCGTGAGGAGCGGCGGGGACGAGCTTCGCCGCAGTGCGCTTCATTTTTTCGAGCTCGGCCATCAAATTCGACTTCGTGTGGAGACGGCCGGCGGTGTCGACGATCACGGCGTCGACATTTTTCGCGCGAGCCGCTGTGAGGCCGTCGAAAACGACAGCCGCCGGGTCCGAGCCGGCTTTCTGCTTGACTAACTCGACGCCCGAGCGTTTTGCCCAGACTTCGAGTTGCTCGATGGCGGCGGCGCGAAAAGTGTCCGCGGCACAGAGCATCACGGAGCGGCCCTCGGCGCGCAAACGATTGGCGAGCTTGCCGATGGTGGTGGTTTTTCCGGTGCCGTTAACGCCCACCACAAAAATCACGCGCGGCGCGGCCGCGGCAGACGAGGCAGAGTCGCCATTTCGCGGAACGGGGCTTGCGGCGAGAATGCGGACAAGCTGGTTTTTCAGTTCGAGCTTAAGAGCTGCAGAACCGGTGAGTTTCTGTTCCGTCACCTGCCTGCGCAGCGACGCCAGCACTTCTTTGGTGGTGCTGACGCCAATGTCGGCGCTCAAGAGCGCCGCTTCAAGCTGCGCGAGCAATGCGGGGTCGACGGGACGGTCGCCTGTGAGCAATTGCTCGACGCGCGCCGACAGCTCCGTGCGCGTCTTGGCGACGGAGTTCTTCAGCCGTTCGAGGACGGTTTCCTCGGGTTTGCCGAATAAGGTGATCATGGGTTTCCGTCGTACTGGCGGAAACGTTCATTCTAGCAGAGGAACGCAAAGAGGGCGCTCGAGGAGTCTGGGAATTGAGCGGCGAGGGGAGGCGAAAAGCGAGTCTTACGGGCGGGCCGCTAGACGGTGACTTCGACTTCGACGACGGAGGGGCTGAGCTTGAGTTTGCCGGCGGCGACGGCGCGCTGAATCGCATGCACTACATCCATGTCGAACTTTGTTCCTGCCAGTTGACTGATGCGATCCATGGCGTACTCGAGGTCCATCGCGGATTGATAGGGGCGATTGGTGGTGATGGCGTCGAAAGTGTCAGCGACGGCGATGATGCGCGCCATCATGGGTATCTGGTCGCCAGCCAAGCCATAGGGATAACCCTGGCCGTCCATGCGTTCGTGGTGGAGCTCGATTCCCGGGAGCATGTCTTTCAGTTGAGCGACGGGGCGCATGATGTTCGCGCCCTTTACAGGATGCTGCTTCATCAGCGTGAATTCTTCTTCGGTGAGCTTGCCGGGCTTCTTCAAGACGTTGTCATCGACGCCGATTTTGCCGACGTCGTGCAGCAGGGCGGAGATGCGGAGCTTGTCCATGGCCTCGGAATCGAGCCCCATTTCCTGCGCGATGGTGAGCGAATATTTCGCGACGCGGCCTGAGTGGCCTCGCGTGTAAGGGTCCTTTTCGTCGATGGCGGCGGCGAGCATGCGAATCGAGCCCATGAAAAGCTCGCGATTCTCGGTGGCGGCCATTTGGAGGCGGTCGACGTACTTCTCGATGTCGTCGGCCATGCCGTTGAAGGTTTCGGCGAGTTCGCTGATTTCGGCAGCGCCCTCGACCGGCGCGCGTTGGTGGAATTCGGCTCGCGAAATGGCGCGCGTCGAGTGGACCAGTCCCTGAATCGGCCGGGTGATTCCCAGCGCCGACAGGTATCCGACGAGAAGCGCAATCAAAGTGACGGCAATGACAAAGCGCATCGCTTGCGTCGTAAGTTCCTGCACGCCGGCGTCAACGCGCGCCTTTGCCAGACTGCGCTGCGCAATCACCGCCCAATGCAGCTCGGGGACTGTGCTGTAGGTGCCGATCATTTCAACCGGCTTATTGTTTTCGTCCAGCATGAATTGCGTTGTTTCGGTCGCGCGCAGTTCTTGCGGCAGATTCTTGAATTGCACAACGACCGGGTTGGAGCTGAGATCGCGTCCCGGAACCATGTTGATTGTGTCGGGGTGGACGATGATTCGTCCGTCGCCATTCACCACAAAGACGGTGCGGTCGCGAACGCTGGCATCCTTAAGACGCGAGACCACGTGATCGAGAGACACGACTGCCGCCAGCATTCCCGTGAATTCGCCGCCGGACATCAGCGGAACGGAAATTACGATGGCCGGGCGGTTTTGCTGGCCGAGAGCGAACGTGCCGCTCACCCAATTTCCGCCCTGCACGCTTGCCGTGAACGCGCGCTTCAAGGCCGCGTCGACGAACGGATCGCGGTCAGCGTTCTTCACGCTTTCCGCCGACTCGCCTTTGGCGTCGCGGCCGATTGTCGTTACGTAGAGAATGTCGTGGTTATTTTGGAGGACGTTTTGGAGCATGCGGCTAAGCTGCGGCGCATGAGCCGGGTCGCTGACGTCCTGGATCCAGCCTGTCAGCGCCAGGAGTTGCCTTTGGCTTTCGAGTTGTTCGCTAAGGTTCGTTTCGAATTGCAGAATTTCGCTGGCGACGGAGCGCGTGATTTCCGATTGCTGCAACCGCTCGGTGTCTTGCAGTTTTTCCTCGCTGAGCTGGAGGACTTCGCGGTGATACAGCCATAGCGGCAGGGCACTGGTGAACAAAAGCGCTCCCAAGACAATCCATAGAATGCGCAGCCGGCGCATTCCTGTCGCTTTAAATGGTCTTTGAGGCATACGAGTCTACCTGAAAATCGTATGCGAGCCTGCACACGGGTACAACTGGCCGAAAGTACTACCTATTGGCGGATTGGCCACGCGGGTAGGGGGCTCTCCGCGGGATGCCGACGATCTATTCGGCCTTGAGCGGGCGTTCCATCAGCTCGCGGATGGCGTCTTGCGGCGGGCGGCCTTCGTAGAGAACGCCGTACATCTGCTCGGTGATGGGCAGCTCGATTCCGAGTTGCCGCGCGAGTGCATGCGCCGCAGCCGTGGTGCCCACGCCCTCGGCAACCATGCGCGTGGAGGCAAGGATTTCTTCAAGCTTTTTGCCGCGGCCCAGTTCCACGCCGACGGAGCGGTTGCGGCTCAAGTCGCCGGTACACGTGAGCACGAGGTCGCCCATTCCAGCGAGACCCGCCAGAGTCTCTTTTCGCGCGCCGAAGGCGGTGCCGAGCCGCGTCATTTCCGAGAGGCCGCGTGTGATGAGCGCGGCGATCGTGTTGTGACCCAGACCCAGTCCTTCGGCGACGCCGGCGGCAATCGCGATCACATTTTTCACGGCTCCGCCGAGCTCGACGCCCGCTACGTCGTCGTTTGTGTAGACGCGCAGCGTTGGCCCGGATAGCTGCTCCTGCAATTCGGTGGCGAGCAGGCGATCTTTTGAAGCAGCCACGATGGCGGTGGGATCGCCGCGGGCAACTTCAAGAGCAAATGAAGGCCCCGAAATCACGGCTACGCGCGGCCAGAATTTCGGCGTCAGCACTTGCTCGATCACTTCCGTCATGCGCAGGAACGTTTTGGGCTCGAGGCCTTTCGTGGCGCTGACGAAGCCCGTCATGCGGCCGAAAAAGGGAAGCATCTCAACGTAGAGTTCTCGCGCATGGGCCGACGGCATTGCGCCGATGACGATGTCGGCGGCTTCCACGGCTTCGCGCAGTTCGCCGGTGACTTCCACTTCCGCGGGCACGGTGAAACCCGGCAGGAATGCGGGATTTGCGCGGTTTTTGCGGAGCGAGTCGAGGACGTCCTGCTCACGCGCCCAGAGCGCAATGCGGTGCTGCGCGCGACTGCGTCCGAGCACAATCGAGAGCGCCGTGCCCCATCCTCCGGCGCCGATGATGGCGATTTTTTTCGTTTCAGCCATGGTGTCTGGCGAAATTGCGAGACTTAGCCCGCCCGGGGGCGCTCTCCAAACGGCGCGGAGGAGCTTGTCACAATTCGCCTTTCTCCGGATGTCCCTTTTCGAACTAGCTTTTCCGTTTCAGCCGGCTTTCGGTGCCTGCAATCAGGCGGGCGATGTTTCCCCGATGCTTGAAAATCACGATCATTGCCACGGCGACGCTGCCGAAGGAAACGGCCAGCGGCGGTGCGTGTCTGGGCGCATAAAATAAATAAACCAAGATGGGCAAGGCCGCCGCGGCCACGACGGAGCCCAGCGAAACATATCTCCAAAATGCCACAACGACCAGCCAAACCAGGAGTGTCGCCAACACTGCCTGCCACGCGATGGCCAGGAATACGCCGAGCCCAGTTGCGACGCCTTTTCCGCCGCGAAAGCGAAGCCAGCATGAAAAGGTGTGACCCAAGACCACGGCGACCCCTGCCGCCATCATCCAGCGGATGTTCCCATGCGACCATCGCATCGCCAGCCAGACGGCGAAGTATCCCTTGCCTATGTCCAGCAGGAGGGTCGCAAGGCCCGCAGCTTTTCCGGCCACGCGCGTGACGTTCGTCGCGCCGATGTTTCCGCTGCCCGCGCCACGGACGTCCGAGCCGCTGCCCATTTTTACGATGAGGTATCCGAAGGGAATCGAGCCCAACAAATACGCGCCAATGGGAATCAGCCAGAGCGTGTTCACAACGTTGCGCCTTCAGCGAAACGATAACTCGCGAGTTTAGTATGCACGGCGCCGCCGGGATTTAACACACTTTCATAAAGATGGAATTGCGACGCCACAGTATTGCCGAAGCTCTGATGCGCGAGGGGCGCCACGATTTCGCGCAATTTCGGAAGTCCTTTTTCCGTCTTGAATCGCGCCAAGGTCAAATGCGGCCTAAACGTGCGTTCCTCTCGCGGAATCCCGACTGGTTCCAGCGCCGACGAAATGGCTGCTGCGAGTGCAGCGAGACCAGGTCCTGCTTCGATTCCAAGCCAGAACACGCGCGGGCGGCGCTCATTCGGGAAAAATCCAAAATTCCGGAAGGCTATTGGGATTGGGGGGCTCGACTTCACACTTGCGAGAGAATCCTTGATTTCGGGCAGCTTCGTTTCTTCCACATGGCCGATGAATTTCAACGTGACGTGTATGCTTTGCGCCTGCATCCAGCGCGCGCCCCGACAAACGCCTTCGAATTTCCGGATTGCGTCGCCGAGCGAGAGGCGCGTTTCGTCCGGCACATCGAGCGCGACGAACAGGCGCACGCGTCAGGCCCTCGCCGCGGGCGCGGCATAAAGAAAATATCGCCGCACGATATCGAGCGCGGCCTGCGTCGCCTGGTGTCGTATGCGATCGCGAGTCCCGGGGAAGCGAAACTCGCGTTCCTTGGTTCCTTTTTCATCCGCAATGGCGATGTGGACCAGTCCCACTGGTTTTTCTGGCGTGCCGCCGCCGGGGCCTGCGATTCCGGTGACGCCGACGCCGAGCGTTGAACCGGTTTGCCGTCGAATGCCGTCCGCCATCGCGAGCGCGACTTCGGAACTGACGGCTCCTTTCGCTTCGATAAGCTCTCTAGGAACGCCGGCCCAGGCGGATTTCAAATCGTTGCTGTACGAGACGACTCCACCGCGGAAATACGAGGAACTGCCCGGCACGTTGGTCAAACGCGCGGCGAGCATTCCGCCCGTGCAGCTTTCCGCAACAGCAATCGTGGCGCGATGCTCTTGCAATTCGTTTGCGACGACGTCTTCGAGAGACTCGCCGGTCGTCGAGAATAAATTCTGGCCGAGCGCGAGGGCGAAGCGTTTCACCATTTCGTCGAGCAATTTTGTGGCGGCTGCCGGGTCTTCGGACCAGACACGTGGATGAAGTTGAATTTCACCCGGCGCCGCGAGGATGGTGGTCTCCGTGCCCGCGTACTGCTTATAAATCGGCGCGACGCGCTGGTCGACATCCGATTCCGGCAAACCGGTTATTCGCAAATCGCGGGTGAAAAGGCGCAAATTCGCGCCACGCCGCGAGAGCCTGGGCATTACTTCTCTGCTGAACATGGGCTGCAATTCGCCGGGAGGTCCCGGCAGCAACACCACAACTTTGCCGTCGGATTCCAGCCACAAACCTGGCGCGGTTCCCTGCGTGTTTGCCAGGGGCTCGGCTCCTTCAGGGACCATGGCCTGCCGCGCATTCACTTCGGGCATGGTGCGGCCGAATTTTCGGAAGCGCTCCTGAATGCGGCGAAGGATTTCGTTGTTCAGCTTTAGCTTTCGTCCGAGCGCGTCCGCGACAATTTCGCGCGTGCGATCATCCTCGGTGGGTCCGAGTCCGCCGCAAGAGACGACCACATCGACGCGTTCGAGGGCGTGAAGGAAAACGTCGCGTAAATCGTCGTCGCGATCGCCGATCACGTGTTTGCGGCGCACGTGAAAACCGAGGCGGTTGAGCTCGCCCGTCAAAAACAGAGAATTGGTGTCCAGGCGATACGGCGTGAGAAGTTCGGAACCGACAGCAATGATCTCCGCATCCATCGCAGATGTTGTACCCGATGCGCGGCGCAACCTGCAAGGGGCGAGTGGCGATATTTCAGAAAAACAGAGGATGTTGTTCGCCGCGCAACGAAAATAGGGCGCGGAACTAATTATTCAGCAAGAGGCCTTCGACGTTCCAGTCGAGGGTGTAGAGCGAATTGATTGTTGCGACCATCGCGCGGCGCGACGGTTCGAGCACCAACCCGACAATATTGTTGCCGCTAAGGGCGATCTCCGCGTCACCTTCGGGAGCGATGCGTACGATGCCGCGTTTGCCTGCCAGTGACGCCGCCACATATAAATTCGCGGCGCGATCGAAGGCCATCCCTTGGGGACGTCCCAGGCCGCGATAAAAGACGAGCACTTCGCCGGCGGGAGTGATTCTGTAAACGCGGTCGAAGCTCGACGTGGTAGGCCCGGTCACGTACAAATCACCGCTGGGATGAAACGCCAGGTGATAGGCGGACATCGAAGGCTCAAGCGTCGCAAACACGAAAATTTCGCGGTCGGCTCCGATTTTAAAAATCGTTCCACTGCGGTCGCCGACGTAAAGATTTCCGGCGCGGTCAAACGCGATTCCGGTGGCAATGCCCATGCCTTCGAGCCACTGCTCGGTTTGTCCGTCCGGCATGACGCGATAAATGGTGCCATCGTTGCGGCAGGAAACGTAAAGCATGCCGTCGCGATCGATGGCGAGGCCCGTGGGATTCATCAATTGCGTGACGTAGGGCTTCACGGTGCGATTCGGCGTGATTTTGTAGAGCGATACAGGGACTTTTTGCCCGCGCTGTCCGCTGAACGTCACATACGTATTGCCTTCGCGGTCGACGACCGGATTCGCCACGGGATGCAAGTTGTCGGCGACGAGGGAGCCAATCGAAATCGGGAACGGCTGGCTTTCAGTATGTCCCGCGTGCACGCGCACCGTGCCGCCATCCGCGCCATCCGGGACGCGCGCGACGAGCACGTTCTCTGACGCCATCATGACGCTGCCCTCGGTGTTGCCGAAACGCACCGCGGGACGCGCGATATTTTGGTTCGCGAAGCCCGCGCCGTGAATGGTGATCTCGCCGCCCGGAATCGCCGCCGGCGGTTGCACGCGCTCAATTTTCGGGATGCCGTTCGTTTTCAACCGCAAATCCTCCACACCTTTATAGGCCCAAACCTCTAGCAATCCAAATTCCCATTGCGGCGTAGACGGCGGCAATCCAATCGTCCGCCATGATGCCCCAGCCTCCGGGCAGCGATTCGGCTTGGCGCGCGGGAAAAGGTTTCCAAATATCAAACACTCGAAAAAGTATAAAACCGAGGAGCAAATATTTCCAGTTGAGGGGCGCCAAAGCGAAAAGATAAGTAAAAAATTGCCCCGAGACTTCGTCGATAACCACAAACTGCGGATCGTCCCTGCCGGTGAATTTTGCCACGCGGCTCGCGGTGAACACGCCAAGGAGTGCAATTACTGCAGCAAGGACGAACCCAACCGGCCACTGCGGGTGCAGAACATAGTAGACATCGTGCACGTAAACATCCATTGTGTGCTGGCCCGGTACTTTGGACAGCGCCCAGTAGATTGCGATGCCGATGAGGGAGCCCCAGGTTCCGGGGGCTTTCGGGAGGTAGCCCGCGCCGGCAGCCGTCGCAAAAAATAAAGACAGGCGTGGTTTTCGCGCGGGCTCGGCGGGAGCAGCGTCAGTTTTCGTGGTCATCTTTCGTGTTCATCACGCTGCGGCGCTTCGTGCGAAGTTGCTTGGTGCGGAGATGTCTCTTGCGATTCGGACAGCGACTCGTCGGTAGCCGGCTCGGATACTTTGTATTTTTCGCTGGCCCAGTTGCCGAGGTCGGTTAAGCGGCAGCGTTCGCTGCAAAAAGGGAAATCGCTGTCCTTCGTCGAATCCGTTGGCTTCCGGCAAATGGGGCAATGCCATTGCATGGGTGTCGTGCCTAGACTAACACGCCGTTAATGGGCGTTGTAGGGGCGGGTTTATCCCGCCCGCGTTCGGGCCGACAAATTGAAATTTCGGGCGGCGTAAAGCCGCCCCTACAGATGCGTAAACCGTCGCCACGTCGTTGCTGCGTGGACGGCTTCATGCCGTCCGCTTTCCGGAGGAATTCAGGCGAGGATGGGAAATGGTTGTGCGGGAACCTGCGCGTCCTGCGGAATTACAATGTCAGTCGAAATAATTTCGACCGCGCGGGCGATCAAATCGTAATCGCGAGCTTGGGTTATTTCGATGCGAGCCAGGGCTCCCGTCGGCGGCAGTTGCGCTGCGTCCGTCACGCCAACGATTTCCGTGACGTAAACTTTTCCGTCGATTTCCGGCGCCATGCCTTCGAGACGAGCTTCCCAGACGAGTTCTGTATCCTTCGATGGGCCTTCGAGCATCGCTGTAAAAGTCTTGCCGACTTTTGCGCGCAAATTCCGCCGCGAGACTTTCTGCTGAATGGCCATTAGCGTGCCACGCCGTCGCGTAATCGTTTCCGCGTCGACCTTTCCCTCGCAGGCATAACTTTTCGCCGTCTCTTCATCCGAATACGCGAACACGCCCACCCAGTCGAACTCCGCAGCGCGGACGAAATCGCACAGCACACGAAAATCGTTTTCGGTTTCGCCAGGGAAGCCAACAATGAAAGACGTCCGCAGCGACACGCCGGGAATTATGCGCCGAATGCGCTCGAGCATTTTCAGAAACGCATCCGCGTGCGAACCGCGCTTCATGCGCGCCAGAACGCTGCGGCTGGCGTGCTGCAGCGGAATGTCGAGATACTTCACCAGTCGCTCGTGCTGCGCAATTGTTTCGAGCAGCTTCGTCGTGATGCGATTCGGATAGCAATAGAGGAAGCGAACCCAGCGCAGCTCTTCAATCTCCGCGAGACGCGCGAGAAGCAGCGGCAGCCCGTCGCGCATGCCCAAATCTTCGCCGTAGAAAGTGGTGTCCTGCCCGATCAAATTGATTTCGCGGACGCCTGACGCGGCCAGATTCGTCGCTTCGCGCACCACGGATTCGAACCGGCGGCTGCGAAACCGTCCGCGCAGTTGCGGAATAATGCAGAACGCGCACGGATGGTCGCATCCTTCGTTGATCTTGATGTACGCGGTGTGGCGTGCAGTCGCCAGGATTCGCGGCGTCAAATCGTGGTAGAGGAATGTCGGCGACTCGTCGGAGGAATTTCGCAGCTCGCCTTCGCACGCTTGCAATATCTTTTCGACTTCGCCCGTTCCTATGACGGCGTCGACTTCCGGGATCTGCTCGCGGATTTCGTTGTGAAAGCGCTCGACCAGACATCCGGCGACGATTAATTTTTGCGCGCGGCCGAATTTCTTGTGCTCGGCCATCTCCAGAATCGCGTCCACGGATTCTTTCCGCGCCGGCTCGATGAAGCTGCACGTGTTGACGACCAGCACGTCCGCGTCATCCGCGCGCGGCGTGATTTCGTAGCCCGAACGCGCGAGAATCCCCATCATCACCTCGCTATCGACGAGGTTCTTCGGGCATCCCAGACTGACAAATCCCACTTTCGGCATGTTTCGGTCCGGTTCCTTTGCTTGCGCGGAAACCACAATCTTAGCACACTGCCAAGAACGCTCTTTTCGGAGTTTGCGCAGGCGTGGATTTTGCTAACGTGGAACTTGTATGGGTGAATTAGCGCCGGGTGAGGAGATCACGAGGGCGGTCAAAGATGAAATTGCACGCTGCGGCTTTTGGCGCGCAGTCAAGGACTCCGCGCAAAAGGATCTGTGCCTTCGTTTCCGGCGGTAAAACGGCCGGAAACTTTGCCGCGCGAAGCTGTTCAGTAAAAGCGGAAAGCTTCTCATCTCCGCCGAGAAATCTCGCGTCGCGCACCTTTGGCCCATTCGGCGTGGCTTCGAGCAAAACGAGGAACGCCGCTTTGCCGGTGGGCGCAGCGGTCTTGGCAACCGAGACAGCGCGCATGCGAAGAAGTTCGGCGGCGGCTCGCTTGACGCGCGCGTCGATGCCGGCGTCGGCACCAAGCAATTTCGCGAGGCGCGCTCGCGTGTCGCCCGTCGCGCCGCCGGAGGCCAATGCGAGAGTGTAAGTGCGAATCGCCAGGGCCTTGTCGCCGCGGCTTTCATAAATTCGCGCGAGATGATACGCCTCGTCGCCCTTTTGATCGAGCAGCCATGCCGCGGAAATCAGCGACTCCGCTTCTTTCATGCGCGCCTGCTGGAAATGCACCCAGCCTAATGTGTCCCAGAAGGCAGGGAGCGCCGCCGTGGCGGTGACGACGTCATTCGTGAGGTGGCGGAGATTCACGTTGCTCAAGAGCGCTTCGGTGGAATCGACAGTCAGATTCGCATAATGTTCGGCGCGATCGAGCGCTGCATCGTGCTCAGCGAGACCGTACGCAATCTGGTTCCAGATTAACGGCGAGGGGGAGAGGCTGGCTGCTTTGTCGAATGCGGCCAGTGCGGCATCCGTCTTGCCGATACCGAGATACGCCTGCGCGAGGCGGAGTCGAACCGCAGAGTTGTCCGGATCGAGCACGACGGCCTTTTCGAGTTGTTTGAGCGCTTCGTCGAAATGTTTTTGGTCGATATAAACCGCGCCCAAATACGCGTAGGCATTCGGATCGAGCGGCTTGAGCACAAGCTGCTTTTTGAATACCGCCGCAGCATCGTCATATTTCTTTTGGTCATAAAGGGCGATGCCGAGCAAATTATTTACCGTATCGTCCGCCGGATTCGCGGCGAGCTGCTTTTGAAACGCCGTGGCCGCGTCTGCATATTTTCCGAGTCCGAGCTGCGCCAACCCCAGGGCGCGCCAGACATTTTTTTGTTGCGGATTGATTTGCGCTGCCGTTTGGAACAATTGCAGGGCCTTCGCATTGTTTCCATTCTTGAGCGCCGCTGTGCCCGATTCCATCAGCTCGCCGGCCGTGGCGTCCTCAGGAACTCCCGGAATGATATTCGCGACCGTAGCGCCCTGGCTCTCGTCGCTCTGGACCGCGTGCTGGAACGCCAGATAGTCGGCGCGCCGCGATGCCGGCACTTCGGGCTCGAGAAAACGCAGAGTGCGTTCGGCGGTGAGCACGTGTTCCTGCGTGCTGTAGCTGGATCGATAGGCGGCGTAACCGCGCGTCACGGCGGCGCCCACGGGCATTTGCGCGGAGTCGTTCACCGGCAGAGTCAGTGTTAGTTTCGCCGTGACATCCAGCGGATTTCCCAGCTCAATCGGCTGTGCGGCATTTTCGGGCGGATCGGGCATGCCAAAAGTGGGCAAGGGAAGCGCAAGCAACGTCTTGGCCTGCGACCAGTCCAGGAAATTTTCGTTGACCAAAATGAAATCGAGGGTGAATGGGTCATGCGTGGCGGTGGGGACGCTCGGTTTCGCGCCGGTCACTTGGCCTTGCAGGCCATCGAGCGTCGCCATCGTTTGCGCCACCTGCTTCCACTGCGCTTCCGGACTGCGCTCAAACGCCATGCGCAGCGCCACTTCGTTGTCGCCGCGCAGAGTGTAGCGTATCCGCGCGACCAATCTGCCGAGCGAGCTTACGCGCCCGGTAATCTCCACGGTCTGATTGGACGGGAAGGGAAGAGCGCTCGGTGTTTCGACAAGATGCGGCGCTGCCATCGTGGAAGCAATCAGCGCCTGTTTGCCACGCAGATTTGGCAGCAACATCCGAAACGGAAGGACATCGGACGAAGGATCCATCCACAGAACGTCTTTTCCGGCCGTGACGACGAGAAGCGCGCGATTCAGAGCGCCGGGCCATGGCAAATCTGTGTCGAGCTTCGCGCCGGAAGAAAGCAAAGCTAAATCGCTGTGAAATCCCGCCGCATCCGCCAATGCCGCGAGCAACGCGCATTTGTCGAGTTCGTCGCCGTAGCCGGCGGACAGAGTGGCTGCCGCGTCATGCGGCGCAAAATCCAGTTGCTCGAACGGGATATCGACGAGACGAATTTGCGTGGCGACAAAATCATAAAGCGCCTCGATTTTATCCGCGCCGCTCTTCTTGTCTGTGGTGAGCTCTTCCGCTTTGGCCGCGATTGCAGAAGCGGGTTTTGAAGCCGGAGCTTCGACGGAGGCAAGCCATTTTCCGGCAGCTTCCCAATTCGCAAAACTTGTCAAGACGACATCGGGTGGCTTGCTTTGTCTTTGAGCGTCTTCGTCCGCGGAAGTTTTTGCCGGAGCGGTTTCCGCGTCCGTGCGCTTCCAGGTATAAAGTTTCCGCGCGCCGCTTGTGGTCACTGTAGGCGGGAATTGTGGCGCCGTTTTCAGATGAACCGCGCGATCCGCCGGCAAGTCAATCTGTAGCTTTTCATCGCGCGCCCGCGTGTTTGAAAGGAAATTTTGCGAATACCAGAACTCGCCCGGCGCAGCGGGCTTTACGATTTTTGTTTCCGCCTTATAGCTCAGCGTATCGCCAATCGCAATGGGCGGGACTGTGACATGCACTTCGCGGATTTCCTTGAAGTTCGCAGCGTCTTTTACCGGCGCCGGTTGATCGTCGAGCATCTTCGCGATGGCGGCGGCGTTTGATTCGGTGATGCTGCCGTCGGGTTTTTCGATACGTAGATAGGCCAGCGCGAATGTTTCGCGCGCGGAATTATAGTTGAAGGTAAGCGTGTGAAGTTGTTTGATTCCCGCGTCGCTCATCACTTTAACGCGTACTTCCTGGACGCGCTCGCCAGAACCGTCGGTTTCGAATCGCACTTCCGTGGAATACCGATCGATAAGAAAGGGAGCTGTTGCTTTTGCGCCCAGATTTGCCGCAGGCGATTCTTGCGTCGCCGCGAAAAATAAAGCGATGCCCGTCGCGAAACAGATCGCAGCGAACAAAATTTTCGTCAATGCGAATGATGCGGCGGGAAAGCGATGCGAATGGATTCTCATCTGAGCTTCGTGCAGTCTAGTGAGCTTTTATCAGTTGGTAAAGCATCGGGTGCGCGAAAGTTTCCACAAGAATTCACGTCATTTGTGGGACGAGCCCGGGCATGCGGACTGCCAGGGTGTCGGCCGGGAACTGATGGAGAACTAACAGGGAATTGTTCGGCGCGGGCTTCCGTTCGTCTCCGATGCGAAATCACCAGAGCGTGGGCATCCGGCCGTTTTCATGTTAAAGGCCTCGCAAACGTGGCTGTAAAGCTTTGATTGAGCCCACCCACGCCTTCAAGTGATAGATAATGAGCACGTTGTATGGATCTTGGCAGGCACTGCTCGTCCGTGTCGATTTATCCTGCAAGGCAGTTTGGATGCGATTTCTGCCTCCGAGTGGGTCGCAGTTCCGGGTGAGGTCTGCTCGCACCAATACGCGGCAAATCTTTACAGCAATAGGGGTTGACACATAGCGTCTGTTTCCCTATACTCACGGGTTTGTAGGTGGAATTGTTTTTGTTAATGTGCTGAAAGGGTACTTCTCCAGCCCCGGAACATAGAACGAAGGAATGGGGATTGGGAGAACGGCCGAAATGGGGCGCCTGCCCCGCAAAGCCGTATTTTGAAGCTCTTCGCTTTAGAAGTGGATGTGTTCTCGAGATCTTCACGAGCACGCCCGCGCAGAGCACCTTAGCCGGTTCCTTCGGGTTTTAACCGGCCCTTTCTGTTCTACCACCGTCTGTTGAGCCTTGCACGCTCGGCAGCAAAACGAAACTCGGGTTACGTTCGGAGGAGAAGAGTGCCGACGTTTGCGCAACTGGTTCGACAAGGCCGCGAGAAGCTGCGGACGAAGACGAAGTCGCCCGCGCTTGAGGGCTGTCCGGAGAAGCGCGGGGTTTGTGTGAGGGTGTACACGCAAACGCCGAAGAAGCCGAACTCGGCGCTGCGCAAAGTCGCTCGCGCGCGTTTGACGAATTCCGCCGAGGTCACCACGTATATTCCGGGCATCGGCCACAATTTGCAGGAGCACTCGATCGTGCTCGTGCGCGGCGGCCGCGTGAAGGATCTGCCGGGAGTTCGATATCACGTTATTCGCGGAACGCTCGATGCCGCCGGCGTCGAGAACCGGAAGCAAGCGCGCTCGAAATACGGCGCGAAACGGCCAAAGGCCGCACAAAAGTAGGAGAGTCGCGGAATGCCACGCAAGGGATTCGTAGCTCGCCGGAAGATTGCCGGAGACGCCGTCTACGGAAGCGATCTGATACAGAAGTTTATTTCGAGCATGATGTACGACGGCAAACGCGCCACGGCGCAGGCGATTTTCTATAACGCCATGGAAAACGTCGCGAAGAAGACGGAAGGCGGCGACGCGTTGACAGTGTTCAAGAAGGCCATCGAGAACGTGAAGCCGCTGCTCGAGGTGAAATCGCGGCGCGTCGGCGGCGCGAACTATCAGGTGCCGGTCGAGGTGAATCAGTTCCGGCGGCAATCGCTGGCGATTCACTGGGTGATTTTGTATGCCCGGCAGCGCGCAGGCAAGAACATGACCGACAAGCTCACCGATGAACTAATGGATGCAGCGAGCGGCAAGGGCGGAGCAGTGAAGAAGAAGGAGGACGTGCACCGCATGGCCGAGGCCAACAAGGCCTTTGCCCATTATCGCTGGTAAACAAAACATTTCATGGCACGCCAATTCCAACTCGACCGCATGCGCAATCTGGGAATCATGGCCCATATTGACGCCGGAAAGACCACTTCGACCGAACGCATTCTTTTTTATACGGGCGTGACGTACAAGTTGGGCAGCGTGGATGAAGGCACGGCCACGATGGACTGGATGGAGCAGGAGCGGGAGCGCGGCATCACCATCACTTCCGCCGCGACCACGGCTTCGTGGAAGCGCCACGGCACCGAGTATCGCATCAATATTATCGACACGCCGGGCCATGTGGATTTCACGGTCGAAGTGGAGCTGTCGCTGCGCGTGCTCGATGGAGCAGTCGCGATTTTTGATTCGGTCGCCGGTGTGCAGCCGCAGTCGGAAACCGTCTGGCGTCAGGCGGACAAGTACCGCGTACCGCGCATTGCGTTCGTCAATAAAATGGACCGCGTCGGCGCGGATTTCGACCATGTGATTCGCACCATGCGGCAGCGCCTTTCGGCTCACCCCGTTCCTCTTCAGTTTCCCCTCGGCAAGGAAGACACTTTCATCGGCGTGATTGACTTCATCGAGGAGCGCGCGATTGTCTGGAAGGATGAATCGCTCGGCGCGGAGTTCGAATACATTTCGCTGGATCAGCTCTGGGACCCGGAGTTTCAGAAATCGCGTCCGGACATTGCGGCGGCGCTCAAATCAGGCGCGGTGAGCCCTGAATTTTACAAGGAGCATCGCGAGAAGGTCGTCGAATACATTGCCGAACACGACGACGCCGTGCTCACGAAATATCTTGCCGAGCACAAGCTCGAGCCCGCGGAATTGCGCGCGTCTGTTCGCCGCTCGACTCTCGCCTTGAAGCTGGTTCCCGTGCTTGCCGGCTCGGCGTTCAAGAATAAAGGCGTGCAACCGCTGCTCGACGCCATTGTGGATTTCCTGCCATCGCCGGCGGATGTTGCGCCGGTGGAAGGCATTTCGCCGGACACGGACGAGCCGGAATTGCGGCGCCCCGCGGACGATCAACCGTTTGCGGCGCTTGCTTTCAAGATTATGTCCGACCCGTACGTCGGTCATTTGACTTATATCCGCGTTTATTCCGGCGTCTGCAAAACGGGCGCGACGGTCTACAACGCAACCAAGAAATCGCGCGAACGCATTGGCCGTTTGCTGCGCATGCACGCCAACAAGCGCGAGGAAATCGAAGCGATTGACGCGGGCGACATCGCGGCATGCGTGGGCTTGAAGAATGTCTCCACAGGAGACACGCTGTGCGATGAAGATAAGCCCGTCGTCCTGGAAGCGATTGAATTTCCGGCGCCTGTCATTTCCGTCGCGATTGAGCCAAAGACGAAAGCCGACCAGGAAAAAATGGGCAATGCGCTGGCGCGGCTGGCGCAGGAGGATCCGACTTTCCGCGTTCACACGGAGCCGGACACGGGCCAGACGCTCATCTCCGGCATGGGCGAATTGCATTTGGAAATCATCGTGGACCGCATGATGCGCGAGTTCAGCGTGCAGGCCAATGTGGGCCGGCCGCAGGTCGCCTACCGCGAAACGATTGTGAAGTCAGCGCCTGCCGAAGGCCGTTACATTCGCCAAACTGGCGGCCGCGGCCAATACGGCCACGTGAAACTCACGGTGCATCCGCTGCCGAACGCAAGCCATGAAGACATGCGGGAGCTTTCGACCGACGAGCTTGACGAGCTGTCCAAGCAGGTCGCGGGCAAGGGCGGAAAATGGCGCTTCGACAAAGAGCATCGGTTGCTCTTCATCGACAAGATTGTCGGGGCAGCGATTCCCAAGGAATACATTGCCCCGATCGAAGAGGGCATCAAGGAAGCAATGGAAAACGGCATCCTCGCCGGCTACGAAATGGTGGATATCGCCGTGGTCATCGTCGACGGCAGCTACCATGAAGTCGATAGTTCGGAAATGGCGTTCAAGATTGCAGGGTCGATGGCGTTCAAGGAAGCCTGCGGCCGCGCGCATCCGAAGCTCCTCGAGCCGATTATGAAAGTGGAAGCCGTCATGCCCGAGGAATACATGAGCCAAGTGTTCGGCGACCTGAATTCGCGCCGCGCGCAGGTGCAGGGTACCGAGAATCGCGCGGCCAGCACGGTGATTCGCGCGGAAGTGCCGCTGTCGGAAATGTTCGGCTACGCCACGGATTTGCGCAGCCGCACACAAGGGCGCGGCAGCTTCACCATGCACTTCTCGCATTACGCGCAGACGCCGACGGCCGTTTCCGAGGAAGTGATTTCCAAAGCCACCGGCAAGGTTGAGAGGTAGCGGTGGACGAATTCTGGGACAAGTTCTGGTTCGAGAGAAACGCGAAAGAGTTTATCCGGAGGCTGAAGGCGGGCCATGCGGCCGATTCGCAGGCCACGCGCCAGCATCTGAGACAAATGATGGAGCGGCTGAATTCACCCGAGCCGGCGAATTTTATGAAGGCCGAATACCCGAAGTTTTTTAACTGACGAACGAACAAGTACACGCTGAGGAGCTGAGCGACACATGGCGAAGGAAAAATTTGAGCGCAGCAAGCCGCACCTGAATATTGGGACGATAGGTCACATCGACCACGGCAAGACGACATTGACGGCGGCGATCACGAAAGTACTGTCGAAGAACAACCCG
>Ga0134128_10001403_pt1 | contig 31133 bp, 32 predicted proteins | sample KB31754_FD_96462 | JGI IMG/M metagenome (GOLD analysis project Ga0134128, IMG submission 96462) | Terrestrial soil microbial communities with excess Nitrogen fertilizer from Kellogg Biological Station, Michigan, USA - KB3-175-4 | ecosystem: Environmental > Terrestrial > Soil > Unclassified ... | reverse complement strand
TTACCTCAGGGGCTATCTTCACCTCTGTTTCCGGATATATCTTACCGCTGGCAGTTACTGTTTCGGTAATAGTATGTTGGGCAACTTTTTCAACTGCTATTTTTGTTGCATCGCCACCGCCAGCCTTGGCGATAATGATCAATAAAATTAAAAATGCTACAAGCCCTATTATCAGCCACCTCAGGGTCTTTTTCTTCATAGAAGTTTTATTACGTGCAAAAATAGTTAGCGCACCTCACTTCCAGGTGCAGTAATTTCATTAGGCATTACAAATATTAGTTTGCCATCTGCACTTGCTGCCATCAATATCATCCCCTTACTCTCTATCCCCCTTAATTTGCGAGGGGCCAGATTAGCAACTACAGTTACCTGCTGCCCAATAATATCTTCAGGTTTGAAGTGCATTGCAATACCTGAAACAATTGTTCTTTTTTCAAATCCTAAATCCACTTCCAGTTTTAATAACTTATCCGCCTTCTCTACCTTTTCTGCATGAAGTATTTTACCTGTCCTAAGATCTAACTTACCAAAATCTTCTATTGTTATTTCAGGTTTGCTTTCCTTTACATTTTCTGCGGTATCAGAAGCTACCTGCTCACTTTTGTTTTCCAATTTATGACTTTTTCCTTTTAACTTTTCTATTTGGTTCTCTACTTCGAAATCTTCTATTTTTCTAAATAACAATTCCGGTGCACGTAACGGATAACCAACATTCAGTAAATTAACCTTTCCGGCGTTTTCCCATTCCAGCATCCTGTCTACCACCTTCATCATATGACACATCTTCCTGGCAGTAAATGGCAGGAACGGATTAGCTAAAATAGCAAGATTTGCGGTAAGCTGTAGACACAGGTGAAGGCAATTATCAATTTTCTTTTTATTTCTATCTAAAGTGAGCGCATCATCGGCATTTATATTACCTGCCTTTTCAATTTCCCTTATTCTTTTGTCCAGGATCCAGGGTTCTTTTTCCTGCATGTATTTATTCCCTTTACGGGCAAGGTCAATTACCTCATAAATTGCGTCTCTGAACTTATAATTCTCGATAGCAGCCTCAACGTTAGATTTAGCATTACTTATTTCATTTATCAATGCTTTATCTACATCGTCCATAACGTCCTCATGCAACTTGGGTACTTTACCATTGCATAACTTATGCATCAATACAAATGCACGGTTTACAAAGTTGCCAAAGATGGCAACAAGCTCGCTATTATTACGGTCCTGAAAATCTTTCCAGGTGAAATCATTGTCTTTTGTTTCAGGTGCGTTGGCGCAAAGCACGTAACGCAGCACATCCTGCTGATCGGGGAAATCTTTTACATATTCATGTACCCACACTGCCCAATTCCGGGAAGTGGATACCTTGTCTCCTTCTATATTCAAAAATTCATTTGCAGGCACATTATCAGGCAACACATATCCGCCATGAGCTTTTAGCATTGCCGGGAAAATAATACAATGGAACACAATGTTATCTTTCCCTATAAAGTGCACCAGCTTAGTATCTTTTTTCTGCCAATAGTCAGACCACATGTTAGTAAGCTCTTTTGTGGCGCTTATATATCCAATCGGTGCATCAAACCACACATATAATACCTTACCATTAGCATCAGGCAAAGGAACCGGAACGCCCCAGGAGCTATCACGCGTCATAGCACGAGGCTGCAAACCGCTATCAAGCCAGCTTTTACATTGGCCTAATACATTTGTTTTCCAGTCGTTTTTCTTTTCGTCTAATATCCAGTGTTTTAGAAAATCTTCATATTTATTTAGCGGAAAATACCAGTGTTTAGTTTTTCTCTTTACCGGCTTTGATTTGCTCAGTGCACTATGTGGTTCAATCAGCATTTCAGGAGAAAGAGATGAACCGCATCTTTCACACTGGTCGCCATAAGCATTAGGATTACTGCAAACAGGGCAAGTACCTATAATATAACGGTCGGCAAGGAAAACTTCTTTTTCTTCGTCGTAGTACTGCTCACTTGTCTTTTCCTCAAAAAGGCCATCATCATATAGCTTTAAAAAGAAAGCCTGAGACGTTTCGTGATGAATTTTATTGGATGTACGGGAATATATATCGAACGATACTCCCATCTGCTCAAAACTCTCCTTTATTAATGCATGATATTTATCTACAACCTGCTGTGGTGTAATATTTTCCTTCATAGCACGGATGGTGATGGGTACGCCATGCTCATCGCTACCGCAAATAAACTTAACATCTCTTTTTTGTGCACGCTGATAACGAACATAGATATCGGCCGGTAAATAGCAACCTGCCAAATGGCCAATATGTACAGGACCATTAGCGTAAGGCAAAGCAGCGGTGACCAGGTATCGTTTATAATCCATTCTTAAAAAACTCATTTGAGGGTGCAAGATAATATAAAGTAAGCCTAAACCTGAATGGCGAATTACCGGATTTACCATATTCATAACATGAACGATATTTCAGACGCCACGATTTACACCTTACTTTCAGCCGAAATAAGCTATAATGGCTGCTTTGGCAATTTTATCAATCACTTAATCCATTACCGATCCTGTAAAATCTGTTACTGATTTATTACCGGTATAGTACCAATTTATTACCGATATATTTCCGGTTTTGGTCATAATTTTTCCGGGTTTGAGTTGCCACATATTCAGGAATATGCGCACTTTTCATTCCAAATATAAATTTCGGTAATGCTAATAGAATAGAAAAAAGTATTTTTTATGATTATATGAAAACTGCATAGTCATTATACAGTTTCAGCATAATGATGTAAAAATTATGCAGATTCAGACTCCTATGATTTTTAGTATTCCTTCTTACCCAGGATGCGCAATAAATACATTCCTTATTTATTTTTATTGTTAACAGATATTTTAAATTGGATATCTTCCAATGAAATTAAATCATCCGTATCTCCCAGCACTTCGTCAATCAGACCATAATCTTTCGCTTCTGCAGCATTCATAAAATGATCTCGTCGGAATATTTCTTCAATTTCTTCCCGTTTATGAGATGAGTGCTTTGCAATAAGGTGGAATATCTGGCTTTGTAATCTTTCCTGCTCACGGTAGGCAATGCGTACATCTTCAGTATATCCCTTGGCACCCCCGCCTGTTGGGTGCATGTGGATAGTGGCATGTGGCAGGGCATATCTTTGTCCCTTAGCTCCAGCTGTAAGAATCACGGTACCCATACTCATGGTAGCACCGACAGCTACCGTAGATACCGGCGATTTTAATAGCTTCATTGTGTCGTAAATAGCAAAACCTGCGTACACTACCCCACCCGGGCTATTAATATAAAGGCGAATAGGGCTATGGTTTTCACTATCGAGATAGAGGAGCTGAGCTACGACAAGATTCGCGACACTATCTTCTATCTCTGTACCAAGAAAAACAATTCGCTCTTTGAGCAATAAGCTGTATATGTCGTAGGCTCCGCGAGTGGCGCCATCAACAACAGTTGGTATTAATAAAGACATCTATCTAAAAATTGTTTCTATCTGAGACTTGAAATGATCATCTTTAATTAAATTACTATAAATTGATTCAAGCCTTACGCGTTGGTTATCACGAGCAAAATGGCGAATGATTTTATATACTCGTTGTTGTAAGGAGATTTTCCCTTGAAGATCATCGGAAATAATTGCCCTGGCCTGAAAAACCAATTTGTCTTTGACAGGCATATTACCTTCCAGGTATCTTTCTATTTCTTCTATTTCAACTAAAGGCTTCCTCATTTATTTCTGATAATTTTATTTGTTCTCTTACCTTTTCAAGACATTTATATTTCTGGACAGTAGCAGAGCGAGTGGTCTTGTAATTGAACTTTTGCGCAATTTGCTGCATTGACAACTGGTTGTAATAGAAAGCCTGCAATAGCTGCATGCACCTTTGCCCAGCTGTTTTTAAATAGCTCAATAAAGATTCCGTATTTTTTTCATGGGGCTCATAAAAATCCTCCGGGATATCGAAATTGTCATCTATCCCAAAAGATATATGGTTATCATTTTTATATTTTTTCATCCATAAGATCTTTGTAATTCCAATCAAATATGCCTGGGCGGAGGTTTGTATATGGAGATTATTAGCTGCAGCCTTTTCAAGATAGATGATCACTGCATCATGAAAAAGATCTTTTGCAGTATCCAAATCACCACCCAAACGATGGATAATACGTGCTACCTGCGGAAAAGTATCTTTATATAATTCTTTCAGCCATTGATCATTTGTGCTATTCATTAGCTGCCTTTTATTATTAGTATCAAAAAGGGCTCAAGTATCACCTTAAATTTCGGAAAAATAATAATCAGGAAACAGTTTTTTTCTTCATTACCAGATAGATACCTGCTATCATAAGGAGCATTCCTATAAATCTGCTAATAGTAATATGGCGCACCGCAACATTGAAAAGACCGAAATGGTCTATAGCGACAGCGCACAATAGCTGACCGGTGATTATAAGCCCAATAGATGCCCCCACACCTATGCGCGGGGTCAATATAGTAATCATTATGACGTAAATAGCAACTATGAGGCCACCAATATAACCATAAGCCGGAGCCTGTTTAAGACCTTGCAGTGTTGGTAAAGGTGTTTTGGAAAAAAATGAAAACAGCAGCATCCCAATCAAACCAATGATAAAAACCATTAATCCCGTTGCTATCGGATTGCCAATACTCTTACTAAATGCTGCATTAGTAGCTGCCTGTACCGGAATCAATGCACCTGTTATTAAAGCAAGCGCAAAATAAAGTATGTTATTGTTTGTTGACATAGGCTGTATTTGCCAGAGAATATATTACTGTATCTGCAAGTTCTTCATTCCCTTCGTTTTCGGCTTCAAGATCTGTATCTCTTATAAAATGATTTGTTTCCAAAAGCTTTTGTGAAGGATAGTTATCCTTGTGCGTCCATGCCGTTATGCTATGAAAATGTAAAGTATTAAAACCAAATTCAATCACCTTAGATAATGCTTCGCGCATTATTCCTTTGCCCTGAAAAGCAGGTATAAGTTCAAATCCTGTTTCTGCAGTATGATTTTCTTTTGAAATGTTCCAGTAGCAGATTGTTCCTATTAATTCAGTAGTATCTTTTAAAGTAATTATCCAATAAAGTGCAGTATTCTCATCGATCCCTTTATTTAACTTATCTATAAATAGCGCGACCTCCTCTATGGAATCCGGCAAAGGCCTATCAAGGTATTTATTAACATTTTTATCCGTACGCAGAGCAAACATATTCTTAGCATCCCGGATATCCGGACGCCGTAACACCAAATGTTCAGTAGTTAAATTTGAGAATGGCATAAAATCTACTTGCAACATTTTAAGAGTAATTTAAATAATTCCCAAGCCAATTAAAAGTTAGCAGCCTTAGTTATTACTTTCGATTAAATCCTTTATTTGTGTCAATAAAGCACTCCAGCCTCCGGCATTTACTGCATCATTATACCGTTTGTCGCCATCTGCAACTTTTGTATAATCTCCCTGGGTAACTGTTAAGTGAGTTTGGCCATTCTGCTCCGACAAGCTGTATGTTACGGTTAAATAATTCTCAGGAATATCCTGCATGGCTGTATTGTTAGGATCAATAGTCGTGTAAGCAAGCAACTTGCCCGGTTCAATATCAACAATATTGCCTTTTACAAAAACGGTATCCTTCCCTTCGTAAAATGCCTTCCATAACAAAGGACTTCCAACCTTCCAATCAGATACGGTTTCACAACCATACATATATTTTTTGGTTTCTTCCGGATTAGTTAACGCATTCCAAACTTTTGAAGAAGACGCATTTATAGTGATGTCATTTTTTACGATTAGTTCCTGAGACATGATAATTGATTTTCTGTTTTTTGTGTGTTACAAACGCAATATATCAAAAAGAAGCTACCTGGATACAAGCACTTTTTTATACACCTTGCCATAAGGCGTAGTGATAGCAACACAATAGATGCCTGTAGTGATAGTTTGAGGCAGATAAACATCTGAACCTGTAATAGTTGCAGATAAGACTATTTGCCCGTAAAGATTTATCAATGTAAGAGTAGCAGGTTTTGATATGCCGGTGATACGCAAATAATCTTTTGCAGGGTTAGGCGCAATAGTGATACGGTCTTTAATCTGCTCGATAATTGCATCGGGGCTTAGAGTCAATTTTATACAAAAAGTATCTAAACATTCTACTCCATTTTTCCTGTTTGATCTGACGTACAAACAAGGATAATATGTGCCGGGACCAGAAAACGAGTGGGTTATATTTTGTAAGGCTGAACTGTCGTTAGCACCGGAAAGTGTGTCTTCAAAATTCCAATGCCATGCAATAGTATCCCCGACATTGGTTGCGGATGTATTGGTAAATGTGACTTTATATTCTGAGTCTATCGCAAAGTCGAATGCAACATTTAATTTACCGCATGGCTTACTTAGCAAAGCAAGATCGCTTATTAGAATAGTACCTTTAGTCGATTTATCAAACACAAATTTTATCTTTCTCACTTTAGTCATATCAATTCCACTGAAATCGCTTAAAGGCATTCTAATAGTATTGAACACTATTTTAGGCAAATCTCCTGGTTCTATTCCAGGCTGATGGAACAATGCATTAGTATAGTTGCTTACGTTGCGACTGCTTATATTTCCGGCAGAGTCTATCAATTGTATAGAAAAATCTAAGTTGGAATCAGAAGTTGATTTCGGAAAATCAACAGATGTTCTAAACATCAGGCTTTCAAAAGACGTAAGATCCTGATCTGGTAATGGCACTTCGTTTTGGTAATAATCTGCGCCACTACTCCACCCTAATCGCATCTGTGCCAGGCCGGCAGCATATATATCTCCATCATGCGGTTTTTGATCCGGGCCAAGCCCGGCTTCGCAATCATACATATAAAGCAGCGGCCCACCACCACAAATACCCGGTAAAAGAAGCCCTGTCTCGGTTACCTTTCCATCTATTGTGTTAATGGTGTCGCAAGCCAATTTATCTATACGATTAATATCAAACCTATCCGTATGGCCAGGATGATAGGAAACAAAAACCTGTGAGGAGTCAAGTTTTGAAGATGCAGGAGGAGTAATATTATTGACTTGTAGAATAGGTGCAAAAGCCGTTTCATGCCCTATATACATCCGGAAAAAAGCAGCAGCATAGGCATTAAATGCCGCTTTTTCAGTTGTAGTATCAAAACGTTTGTTTGCCGGATTATCAGGGCCACATTGAGGATCAGTATCACTGAAAAAATATTCCCAATCATCTGCGCCTCCAGCGATGTATGAACCAGGTGTCCAAACAGTATTAAAAAAATTATGATTGGCACCCATAAAAAGAACAGAATATTTAGGTGTTTCATCTGTTGAGTCGGTATATCTTGCATCGTCATAAAAGTGAACCCCTTCCAGATCAGAAACATCGCCATCGCAATAAGGAGCTATATTCATAAGAGGGATTTGGTGCAACACCTTCCTTGAAAAATTCACCGGGGCCAATGTAAGAACAGCTTTGATGCCATAAGGGCTTCCCAATAGCTTGTTGTATAGTGCATGAAAAACAACACCTTCACCACCCCGTGAATGTCCCATTGTACCTATATTATTCATATCCAGCTTACCAACAAACATCGTATCAAATGGGGCACCCCCAACCGTATTATATTTGTTCCACAGGTCTAAATGATGTTGCATCAATTCAGCACGTGCCTGCATTCCACCGTCGGAAACAGTATCATCACCCGCATTAATCGCATTGCATGATATGGATATTACGATGTAGCCATGGCTGGCCATAGTCTTGGCTAGATAATCATAACCATTAAAACTGGTAATAGGTGCATAAGTACCGCTACATGGCCAATCCTGAGAGATATTTGATGGATCGGTAGTATCGTAACAGGTTTCATGACGGCCATGTAAAAATACTAATACCGGAAACGGGCCTGCACTTAAATCGGTAGGATAATGAACCGACCCACGCACTTCAACCGAATCTGGAAAATCTGCCGGCTTATAAGCAAGGGCTCCTAAATTGTACTCGGCACGTGCAACTGTATAGGGGCCGGGTAGACCTGGATCGGGAGTTTGTGCGAATGCTTGAAATGTATTGAAACAAATAAAAACAATGACGCACAGGATAAACGAAGAAAGCGCATTTTTTATACTCACGGTAAAATGTCTTTTACGATAGAATTATTTAGTTAACATTGTTTTGCTGAATTTACCCAACGACCAGTATTTGCCCGAGGTTTTACTACTTAGTTCTTCTGAATTTTGCGTATCGTCAGTTAAATGCCCGTAAGTAAGGTAAATGTTTGAGCCATCCGGGAGACCGTTGAAATCATTTACCGAAATAAAGAAGGTAATAACACCTGTTCCTTTATTAACTTTTTGCTTACTTAATTTAAATTCTTTATCTCCGATATGAAGTATGTATCTACTACCACCCATGTAGAATGGCTTTGAGGAAATTAACGTAAATGATATCGTGCTATCTTTTTGTGTAACTGTGCTGACTACAATCTTGGCCTTATTTCCGGCAATAGCATTTCCGGAAAGAAAAATGCTTATAAAAATTGAAAATAAAACAATAAGGTTTTTCATAAATATTTGCAATGCTATAAATGTAGTAAAAAATTGAAACCTAACAACTTAGAAACGTCGGTTCATTAAAAGATGTTTTCCTTTCGTACTTAAACGTTTTTGACACCATAAGATTTGGTACATTTATTAAACAATTTTTAGTTATCTGTTTTAATAATTAAACTACTTTTTATGCTCAAACATTCAAAACCATTCAGTGGCTTTTCTGTAAATGATATCGCCAAGGCAAAAGAATTTTATGGCAAAACATTGGGGCTTAACGTTAATGAAGATCATGGATTGTTGGCAATAAACCTTTCGGAAGACACAAAAGTTATTGCATATCCCAAGCCTAATCATGAACCTGCCACATTTACTATACTTAATATCCCCGTGGATAATATAGATACTGCAGTTGATGAGCTTACTTCAGCAGGTGTAAAATTTGAGCATTATAATATGCCGCAGCTCCAAACAGATGAAAAGGGCATTAACAGAGGAGGAGGACCTCTGATTGCGTGGTGCAAGGATCCGGCAGGCAATATTATATCAATAATACAGGAAGGGGGTATGTAAAGTCATTTTAAAAATTAGCCATGGAGCAATTTCATTTAACAGATGATCTAAAGACTTTTTATGTTAAGGCAGCATCCTTCCGTCATGGTGTTAAGGCAGCATTCGATAAGCTACAAAACATGCTGCCTACTATAACAGGCAGAACGTTCTTCGGTATTTCCTATATGGAAGAAGGAACTAACAATATAATCTATAAAGCTGCAGTTTTAGAGTCGTTTGACGGAGAAGCAGAAAAATATGGATGCGAAACGTTTATTATTAAAAAGGGAGAGTATTTAACAGAAACAATTAAAGACTGGATGAAGAAAATGGGATCCATCGGTCCAACTTTTAATATTTTGCTGGAAGATCCCAGGATGGATAGGACTTTTCCTTGTGTAGAATGGTATAAAGGAGACGATGTGATGTGTATGGTGAAAATAAATGAGTAGATCAATTATACTTTTACTGTTTTCCATTTACCTTTTCTAAAATAATATAAGGCCATTAATGCTATTAAGGTTTCTGCCACAGGCACTGCAATAAAAGCGCCGGTTGATTTAAGACCTAATCCTTTAGACAAAAGATAGGCCAGGGGTACCTGGAACAACCAAAAACAGACGAAATTAATAACAGTAGGTGTGCGGGTATCGCCAGCGCCATTCAAGGCTTGTGTCATTATCATACCAATACCATAAAAAATATAGCCCGAGCCGATAATCTGTAATGATTGTGCACCATACCTGATCACTGTTTCATCGTGTGAGAAAATACGGATTATAGGATAGGCAAAAAACAAGAATAGCAGCATTACAAAAGCCATAAAGATCACATTGTATTTTGCTGTAAGAAAAACACTCTGCTCTGCCCGGTGTATCTGTTTTGCACCTAGATTCTGACCTACAAGTGTGGCTGCAGCGTTACTTAATCCCCATGCTGGCAAGATAAAGAACACAAAATTCCGGATAGCGATCTGGTAGCCTGCAGATGCGGATGTACCTCCTGTTTCAGCAACCAGTCGCGCTAATACTATCCAACTACCGCTTGCAATAATAAATTGTAACGTTGCGGGCCAGGCAACCGTTATAATGGATTTGATAATTTTAGCATCAAATTTAAAATGGTAAGAATGAAACTTCAGAATACCACTGCCTCTAAATAAATGATAAGATTGATAAAGGACACCTGAACTCCGGCCAATGACCGTGGCAATAGCTGCTCCTTTTAATCCGAAAAAGTGGATGAAAATAGGACATAATAAAATATTTACGCCACTCGCTATCCACAAACTCTTCATAGCCATAGCAGCATCGCCTGCTCCCCGAAAAATACCATTTATCAGGAACAGCAATATAATCGCAAGGCTGCCACCAAACATAATACGTGTAAATATTGCTCCGTCTCTTACAACATCTTTGCTTGCCCCCATTAACGATAATATATCCGGTGCAAAAGTCATCCCTGCAATACTGAAAATAACAGTCACTACTAAAGCTACTATTAATGATTGCGCTCCGGCATGTGCTGCTCCCTCACTATTTTTCTCACCGATTCTACGGGCGACTATTGCAGTAGCTGCAGTACTTAACCCAATGGCAACAGAATAAAGAATTGTGATAACAGATTCTGTCAAACCAACCGTAGCTATGGCATTTTGACCCAATTTGCCTACAAAGAACATATCTACTACCGCAAACACACTTTCCAGACTTAATTCGAGGATCATTGGAATGGCGAGCAGAAATACTGCTTTGGGAATGCTCCCTTGTGTATAATCGCGCTGTTCACCACTGAGCGATTGTTTGATCGTAATAATTATTTTCTTAAACACACTTGTCCTCTTTTCAACTATCATGGTGAAAGCTAATTAATATCGTTTACTCTAATGGCTCACAAAAGCAATCATAATCATTTAATAATCGAATAATTTCTTCTGTTGAAATGTCTTTCCCTTGTACTCTAAGTATCCTATCACAGTCTTCAAGATCAAAATTTATCCTAAACCCAGGAAATTGTTTGCATAAAGCAGTCAAAAGTCCGGCCTCTTTGTAACAATCAACGTTTGTTTTAAAAACCTCAACTATCATAGTGAATCAACTAATTTACATCAGGCTCATAATACAATATGATCACTCCCGAGCTTAATCTTTCAGTAGTCAATAACCTTAACTTTATTCTTTCCTCTACATTTTGAAATAAAGGTGTACCCTTACCCAAAATCACAGGGTTTACTATTATCCTATATTCATCTATCAACCCAAGCTGTGCAAAAGCCGAAACAATAGTTCCACTGCCTAATATCACCATATCCTTTCCATGCTGTTGTTTCAGTCTAATCATTTCTTCCTCAATATTATCTTTTATCAGGATTGAATTATTCCAGTCAACAGTTTTGAGAGAAGTCGAAAACACTATTTTGGCCAGGTTGTTCATTTTATGAGTAATAACCGGATCGTTATCAGTATCATTAGGCCAATAATCTGCCATGTACTCGTATGTTCTTCTTCCAAATAAAATGATATCCACCGAGTTAAGCATATTCCTGGCATACTCTAAAAACTCTTCTTCAACAACAAACCAATCTAACTGATGGTTTTCATCTTCGAAGAAGCCGTCGAGCGATACGAGATTCGATACAATTATTTTTCTCATTTTCAGATTATAATATTATTGCTGTATTACTCCTATGCTATTCCGGCCACAGCCACTGAAGAACTTTCTTTTAACTTTTTATGATAAAAAGTGTAGGAAAGAACTAAAAAGAGCAACGGAATAAGCATAAACGCCCAACCGCCTTTTGAATCACCGGCGCATATCACTGAATAGGTAGCTCCAATCAAGTCGAAAGCAAAACCGGCATATGCCCATTCTTTTATTCTTGGAAAACCTGGAATCAGTATTGCTATTACCCCAAGCAATTTTGCTATCCCGATAAAAGGAGTGAAATAGGGAGGGTATCCCAAATGATTCATAAAGACAGTTGCTTCTTTAGTTGCTAAAGCATCTGGGATGGCTGACATGGCCATGAATGCGGCAAATAACCCTGTTACGATCCAATAAATGATTTTTGTCTTTTTCATGATTATCGTTTTTTTGATTTTAAAATGTTTGTTAATTTTTACAATTTATTTTATTAGTAATTTGTAATAGCAAAGCTATAATAGAGAAATGTATATAATGCGGTGTGATAACGACAATAAATGGGTTGGTTACGACATAAATTCTATTTATTTTTAAATTATGAAACATATATCAATTCTTGTACCTAAAGCAGCAATATTAGGTAGCCTGGAAGGCTCCCGACAGCTGTTTACACAGGTGAATGAATTTATGAAGGCAAAAGGAGAGGACCCTGTTTTTATGGTACAATTAGTAGGCCTCTCAAAAGAAACACCACTTAGCGGCGGACTATTTACTGTCAATACAGATATATTGATAGATGATGTTCAAAAAACTGATTTGATTATCATTCCTGCTATAGACGGCGAAATAAATGGCGCCATAGAAAAAAATAAAGATTTTATACCATGGATTATTAAACAATATAAAAAAGGATCTGAGGTTGCCAGTTTATGTCTTGGAGCATTTTTACTTGCTTCAACAGGTTTATTAAACGGTAAACAATGTGCTACACACTGGGGCTCAATAAATGAATTTCGGAAAATGTTTCCAGAAGTAAATCTGGTACCAGAAAAAATCATGACGGATGAATATGGTCTTTACTCGAGCGGTGGGGCATTTTCTTATCTGAACCTAATTCTGCACCTTATTGAAAAATATGCAGGGCTCGACATGGCAGTACTTGCAGCAAAAGTATTTGCGATAGAAATAGAACGCGAAAGCCAGTCACCTTTTATTATTTTCCAGGGGCAAAAAGAACATGAAGATGAACCTGTAAAAAAAGCCCAGGAATTTATTGAGACTAATTTTCAAGATAAAATAACTGTAGACCAGCTTGCAAGTAGATTTGCAATGGGCCGCAGAAGCCTGGAACGCAGGTTTAAAAAAGCAACTCATAATACTGTAACTGAGTATATACAAAGAGTGAAAATAGAAGTTGCCAAGAAAAGCTTTGAGACCAGTGCAAAAAATATAAACGAGATAATGTATGATGTTGGTTATTCAGACACCAAAGCTTTCAGGACTACATTTAAAAAGATAACAGGTCTTTCTCCTATAGAATATAAGAATAAATATAACAGGGATGTCATAGCCGTATAATGGAGTATTTTATTACCTGTTTATTTTTACCAACAATACCCATGCAATAAAAAGGCGCCCATTTATCCATCAGAAGATTATATAAAAGCTCATAAAAAAGAGTTTACTGAATAATCAGTAAACTCTTTTGCAATAAGTATCCAAACATTTTATCTTATCAATACAACTTCTCCTTGTTCTTCCATTGTTTTTCCATCACATTCGTAATTGATATACCAGAAGTATGTGTCCATATCCTGTGGCACACCATTAAATTTACCATCCCATCCGAGGTTTTCCTGGTTGCTTTCAAATACAGTTTGTCCCCAACGATTTACAACACGGAATACCTTTAAAGAGTGGTGACCAATAGTAATTGGACGGAATACATCATTCTTTCCATCACCATTAGGCGTAAATGCCGATGGTAAACTTACTATACAACATGGTTGGGTGTTTATATAGATACTATCTGTTGCAGTACAACTATAGTTGTCAGTTACAGTCAGATAAATATTTCCGCTTGCTTGTATTTGTCCTGTTGCAATATTATTGCTCTTTGAAGCATTTTGAAAATATGCTGCAGGTTTCCATACGTAAGAATATGACTGTCCCTGAGGTGCAGTAAAGGTAATCGTATCTCCTACGCAAATATCATTTCTGCTGATACTTTGCACAGCGGCTGACGGGAGGCTGTGCACGTGAATGGTGTCACTAACGGGAGATGCAATACATTGTGCGTAGTCGATAGATAAGGATATGATCTTGTCACCCGGTGTATTCCATGACACAATAGAATTTCCCTGTGCACTACCATTAGCTACAGTAGCACCCGCATAGTTCCAATTAAGGCTTAATGCATTTTGAAGGCTATAATTTGAAACTTGTACTGCAGTTGTATCGTTCACGCAAACATCTTTTTTGATGCTGTAAGATATTGGTGGTGCAAAGCTAACCATTATGTTTTTCGTGAAATTAGAGCTGCAACGCCAGTTCTGCACAGTTAATTGGAGTGCTTTGCTACCTACGCTATCAAAAGTTACTGAATATGGACCGGCATTGCTGCCACTATTCACTGTACCATCTGCAAAATTCCATGTGTAAATGGTCGTTCCGGTATCAGGCGCTATTCCATTAAAACGTATGGTCACCGGATCACCTTTACAAACCTTATCGGTATCCATACCTATAGATGCTACTACTTCATCTATAAGCAATCTTGTTGCCGAAGCCTTGGAAGGACAACCATTAACTGTGGCTACAACGGAGTAAAGTCCCGTATCGGCTTCAACAACATTTGCCCTTACTGCATTCTCATCATTGCTGTTGAAACCATTAGGCCCCGTCCACTGATAAATAGCACCTGCCGAATATGCCGAGCTTAACATTAAAGTATCGCCTAAACATAGTGGACCATTATTGCTAACAGCCAATGGCGGTAATGGTGGATTAATAACAACTGTTATAGTAGACTTATCACTCTGACAACCCCGAACTGTTTGAGTAACATAATATTGACGATTGACCAACGAATCTGTATTAGGGCTCGGAGCAACAGTCGTACCTGTATCAGATGGCTCATTTGAAAGATACCATCTCAGGTTTTGGCCATCCGCAGTTAATGGAGATGATACTGCTCCCTGGCAGTAATATATGGTATCGGTAACCTTAGGAGGTGGTGAAAGATTGGGATTTAGATTAATTATTATTGTATCTGCAGCACACGATGGAGTACTCCCTATTGCCATTATTGTTTGTGGAGTAGTACCAACTTTGACATGCACAGTTACCCCCTGATTAGTATCTAAGTTAGCAGAAGGAAACCAGAACCAATTAAAATATGCACCATTAACCACAGAAAGAGAAATAGTACTGTTTTTACATACTGAAGCGGTATCGCCGGTAACATGTGCTGCTGTATCACTACCAGTGATCCATTTAGGTTTAGTGGAAAGGAAAGCTGAATCGATATCTGCAGCACGCAACACATATGCATAAGCAAAGTTCAAACTATCGCCTGGTGGTACATCTCCTAATTTAAATACTAATCCTATACCAACGTCATTTACGTAGTCGCCGGTAACATCGGTATTATAAATATAATCGGCAGTATCGCCTATACCACCATTAGCTTCATACATACTATCAAGGTTTCCCCCAGTTGGTGATAAACCTAACTTTATTATAAAACATTTTGCACGACAATCTAATGTGCCCAAACCCAGGTATGCTTTGGAATAATGGGTTCCAACGGCCGATACCAATGTCCTATTTTTAGGATTAGGGAGTTTATAAGCAATTTTATTATCAGTAGTAAAATCACCAGTTTCAGGTTCTTCATTGTCCGGGTCAACAGTCCTTAGGTAAAAAACGTTTTTCTTAGTAACGGAAGAAGTATTTTTAAGGGTAATGTAAGTAGTAAAATATACTGTATTTGTATCGAGTGTAGTTAATTGTGTAATACTCATACTATCCATTACACCCTGCCATACAGTGCTAACCCTTGGGAAAGCAGTATTATACGAAATATTCTTACCTGTAAGAGCTGGTATACTGAAGGGATACGTCCCAGTGTTCCAAGCATCACCTTGTACTCCATCCATCATCACGCTCCATCCTTCCTGAGGGCTACCTGGTAAAAAGTAATCACCAAAATAAGGAGGAGATCCTTTTGTCCATCCGTCTTTATCCGGATCAGCAACGAAACCCAAGCCTAGTGTAGGAGAAACACTAGGATAACAAGTGTTGGACACCGGTGCAGGACCCTTAGGATGATATCCCGGAGGCGCATCAACACTTGTACCATATGCTCCATTTATATTCACTCCTACTTCGATAAAAGCGCCCTTTAAAAACACATTGCAACTATCTAATTGCGCGTACGAAGACCCGATGTATAAAAAAGAAAAACTTCCAATCAATAGTAGTCTAAGTAAATTTTTATGACTCATAATATTTTTATTAATACAATAATACAGTTTATCAAATCTCTATTCCTTTTCAAATGATATTGAATGTACCCTTGCAGTTGCATTATAAACGCTAACTTCATACTTGCCTTTTGCTAGTCCGGCAATATCGAACTCGTGCATGTATTTATAACTTGTGGTTTCAGGTTTCCAACTAGCAATAACTCTACCGGACATATCTGTCAACTTCATCGCTAAATACATCGGATCAGGAGTATTGAGATTTACTTTTAAAACATTGCTAAACGGTTTAGGAGAAAGGACATAATTGACGTTTATATGATCAACCCCACTTTTACTTTTTACATCAATATAGAAACTCCCCGTTAAACGAGAAACGTCATAATTCTGATTAGTAATTTGTCCACTGGCAGAAAAAGATAAAAGGCTGACAAAAAATATTAGAAAATACCGAAGCGTTTTCAGCGTTATGTAGCTGTTTTTCATTTTTAATTATTTATAAACAGTTTAACCTATAGCTAATATACGAAGACAGAAAGTTATTTACAAACGTCGGTTAAAATGTATTAAATATTATGAAAAAAATACTTAAAACATGCTTAACCAATTACTAACAGTTTTTACATTAATTAAATATACATAAAAATAATTGAAATACACATATAATAAAACCTACATATTGTATTTTAGTAATATAGCTTAAATCATTACAAATGTTTAGCACCCATATAATAAGTTAGTTCGCCACCATCCACAATGTCTTCATGGCTTATAAAAAATGACTTAAGTGGTTTACCATTCAGTAATACTCTTTGTATATAAATATTCTCAGCGCTTTGTTTTTTTACGTCAATTGTAAAAGTTCTGCCGTTATTTAGATAAATGATAGCATGATCAACAATTGGACTGCCGATTGCATATTGATCAGATGCGGGGGCTACAGGATAAAAGCCTAAAGCACTAAAGATATACCAGGCGCTCATTTGTCCGGCATCATCGTTACCACACAAACCATCAGGAAATGGCTTATACATTTTTTTCATTATCGTTCGTACTCGCTCCTGGGTTTTCCAGGGTTTATTAGTCCAATCATATAAATACGCGATATGGTGAGAAGGCTCATTGCCATGCACATAATTGCCCATAATGCCATCCCGGGTAATATCTTCCGTTTCAGCAAAATATTTATCAGGCAGATCCATAGTAAATAGTGAATCCATGTAGGATATAAAGCGATTGTCGCCTCCCATTAATTTAATCAGCCCTACAGGATCATGTGGAACGTAAAGTGTATAATTCCAGGCATTCCCTTCTATAAAGCCTTGGTTAATTGTAGTTAACGGATCGAAATCTTTACGAAAAGTGCCATCACTTAATCTTGGCCTCATAAATCCCGATATAGAGTCATACACATTATGATAGTTTTGTGAGCGCTTGATGAATTCATTATAAATTTCTGTACGCCCAAGCTTGTTTGCTATTTGGGCAATACACCAGTCGTCATAAGCGTATTCAAGAGTGGATGATACGGCGTTGTCATCTTTATCAGATGGTATATATCCCATATCGATATAATAACCGATCCCCTGATAATTATGATGGTTGGCGGTTGTTACACACGCATCTAATGCCTTATTGACGTCAAATTGTGCGTTTCCTTTTATAACAGCGTCAGCAATTACTGAAACACTATGATAACCACTCATGCACCAATTTTCATTAGCAGAGTTTGACCATATTGGTAACATATGCTCCGGACTTTGATCAAAATGAGCCAGCATGGATTTTATCATATCACAATTCCTTTCCGGTTCTATAATATTAAATAAAGGATGCAGTGCTCTATGAGTATCCCAAAGCGAGAAAGTAGTGTAATTGGTAAAATCATTTGCCTTGTGAATATTTTGATCCAAACCTTTGTACTGAGTATCTACGTCCATATATATTGTGGGATTGATCATGGCATGATACATAGCAGTATAAAAATTCTCTTTTGTGTCTTTATTCCCTTGAATAACAATCTTACTTAGCTCTTTCTCCCACATTTGCTGGCCTTTATTTTTTACCTTTTCGAAATCCCAGCCCGGAATCTCTTTATGCATATTATTTAATGCACCATCCATGCTAACTGAAGACAATGCAAATTTGATTTTTATTTTCTCACCTTCCCTAGTCTTAAAATCAAAATGTGCGCGGATGTTTTTCCCGGCTATTTCAGGAAAGTTTATTGATTGATTCAGCTTCCCCCAGAACCCACGATACACTTCAGGTTTTGAGTAATTGGCAAAACCATGCTGATAAAAAGGTTTAGAAAATGCCATAGCAAAATATAAAGTACGCATACGCGCCCATCCGCTTGTTTGCCTGTATCCTACTATTAATGTGTCATTAATGACTCTCAAATAGGTCCATACATTTTTATCAGGATAATTATAGATACCATACATCATGTCCAGAATGATGTGTGCACTATCTGATTTTGGGAAAGTATACTGGTGAAAACCTACTCGTGTGCTTGTGGTAAGCTCAGCGGTGATATTATAATCGTCAAGCTTTACTTTATAATAACCAGGCTTACTCACCTCGCTCTTATGAGAATATGCAGAGCGATAACCGCTACGGGGCTTATCAGCAGTGCCGGGATTTAATTTCAATGGGCCAATAGTTGGCATGATTAAAAAATCGCCAAGATCAGAGTGACCTGTGCCGCTGAAATGCGTATGGGTAAATCCTACTATCGTTTTATCATCGTATTGATATCCTGCACAGTATTTATAAATATCAGGATTGTATTTACTGTTCAGTTCATAGCTCAATGTATCTGTTTCGGGACTTAATTGCACCATTCCAAAGGGTACTGTGGCTCCCGGATAAGTATGTCCCATGCGCTGGGTACCAATGATGGGTTTTGCGTATTGTAACAGCGAGTTATTACTTGATTTTTGGGCATTCGCAGTTATACTTATGCAGATTAAAACAGAGGCTACTATTTGTTTCATGTAAACGATGGATGTATATAACCGCTCTAACTTACAAAGTTTTGTCATTTCAATTTAGCAAAAAAGCTAAAACCTCTATTCCATTTGTTAGTATCTCGTCTGGCATTATATTTTAGGATTGATATTTTCTAATTGAAACTAACAAAATCATGTAATAGTGGCTATCAATATAAAAGGTAATCCAACTTATCTCTTGAAAATCATTACTATAGTTATGTATATTTTATTGGTTCCTATTCTTGCATTTGCACAATATAACGATACTGTAAACTATTATACGGGTCTATCATCAATGGGAACACTTAACCAGACAGAAAGCAGTAGTTCGTACCTTTTAAACAACATACTAAAATTAGGCATTAAAAAAAAGGACTACTCTCTAAATTCTACAAATGGCTGGGTATATGGTTCTCAAAACAGAATACTTACTAATAATGATTTTAATTCGGTGCTGGATTTTGATGTTTACAAATTGCTACCTCATTGCTATTATTGGGGACTAATTGATTATACCAGCAGCTTTTCATTAAAGATAAATAGCCAATACCAGGTAGGCGCCGGCATAGCTTACAATATCATAGATCATAAAAACAGCCAGTTGAATATCAGTGATGGTATTGTGTATGAAAAAAGCGACATTTTTCTTTATGATACTGTTCGGGATCTGTATGACACTTATAGAAACTCATTTCGTCTTGCATTTAAATGGAATATAGGATCTATTTTTTCGATTAATGGTATGGGTTATTTTCAAAATTCTTTTTCTCTTAAAAAGGATTATATAATAAGAACAAACGTTGCAATGAGCATTAAACTAAAAAAATGGCTCAGTTTTACAGCCTCGTACATTTATAATAGATTTAATAGAATAAATACCGAAAATAGTTTGCTTACTTATGGGTTAACGATAGATAGATATTATTAGTTAGCTAAGAGAAATATATTGTTACAAAGGCACGATTTTTAATTCAACCAAATCGAAGTCATCAGTTTAATTTTCTTTAAAAGGATCGTCTTATACAATGGCACTTATCCAATATAAGCAAAAACGAAATAAGATTAAAACGCCTGAACCATTTGGTGGTAAGGCCACAGATAGTGGTAAGCTTACGTTTGTTATACAAAAACATGCTGCTTCTCACCTTCATTATGATTTCAGATTGGAAATAAAAGGAGTGCTCAAAAGTTGGGCTGTTCCTAAAGGACCATCTACCGGCCCCGAAGTAAAGCGTCTGGCTATGATGGTAGAAGACCATCCATACGACTACAGAAATTTTGAAGGAATTATTCCTGAAGGGCAATATGGAGGAGGTACAGTGATTGTTTGGGATGAGGGAACATACGAAACCGCCGATTTTAAAGGCGATAAAAAAGAACAGGAAAAACATTTGCTGCATGGGATACATAGCGGTAAAATCAAGTTTATACTGCATGGTAAAAAACTGAAGGGTGAATTTGCATTGGTAAAAGTTACGAGCCGCGGAGAGAATGCTTGGTTGTTAATGAAACTAGAGGATAAGTATGCATCAAAAGAGGATGTAACTAAAAAGGAGAAATCAGTACAATCGGGTAAAACAATAGAAAAAGTAAAGGCAACAAGCACTAAAGTATGGAACAGTAACCGTCGTGATGCAAAAGAAAAACCAAAAAAATCTATTGAAAAGAAAGAAAGACCAGGAGCACAATATGAAGAAAACATAGAATCAATACTTAAAAAAGTAAAAAGAGGAAAATTCCCAATTGGAATCAAACCGATGCTTGCCACCCTTGTGGACGAGCCCTTTGACGATCCTGACTGGATATATGAAGTGAAATGGGATGGGTATAGAACAATAGGATATATACATAAAGGTAAAGCGCAGCTTCTTTCAAGAAATAACAAATCATTCAGTGAGAAATATTATCCAATAATGCAGTTGATGGAACAATGGAAGTTTGATGCTGTGATTGATGGAGAAATTTTAGTTATTGATGATGAGGGCGTATCAAACTTTAGCGCACTGCAAAATTGGCGTAGCGAAGCTGATGGCAACTTAATAATGTATGTATTTGACCTGTTATGGTACAATGGTAAAAATCTGATGTCATTGCCATTATCAGAAAGGCAGGTTTTATTAAAAAGTATTTTGCCGCTTACTGACGACCGTATAAGACTTAGCAATATTTTTCCGGTTGATGGTACAGAATTTTTTAAAGCTGCAAGAAAATTAGGACTTGAAGGTATTATGGCCAAGAAAGCGGATAGCTTGTACGTACCGGATAGCCGTTCCAAAGAATGGCTTAAAATAAAAATACATAAACGACAAGAGGTGGTGATAGGTGGTTTTACAAACAATGAAGGTTCTTCCAAACAATTTAGCTCTTTGCTATTAGGTGTATATGAAAAGAGCATGTTCAAGTATGTTGGAAAGGTAGGTACAGGTTTTACAGAAAAATTACAGAAAGAACTGATGGCAAAATTTAAGCCACTGGTTATAAAAAAATGTCCATTCGACATAGAACCGGATGTAAACAAACCTTCACGATTCCGGCCCAACCCGCCAAAAGCCAAAGCAATATGGCTGAAACCTGAATTAGTCTGTGAAATCAGCTTTGCCGAAGTAACTGAAGATGGCGTCTTCAGACATCCATCTTTTGAAGGTATGAGAACAGATAAAAAGGCTACTGAGGTTATAAGAGAAAATGAGGCGCATACGCCTGAAATTATTGAGGAAGAAAAAGTGGAAGCTAAAAGCAAGAGCAAAAAAGGATTGGTTAAGGCTCCTAAAGAAAAAGATAAAGGAACATTGCTAAACCCGACTGAAGAGACACAGGTGAAAACCATTTGCGAACATAAACTAAAATTCACCAACCTTAGGAAAGTGTATTGGCCGAATGAAGGAATTACCAAAAGAGACATGTTTAATTATTATTATAAAGTCGCTGAATACATTCTACCCTATCTTAAAGACCGTCCCCAATCGCTTAATCGTTTTCCTAATGGTATCAACGGACCAAGCTTTTATCAGAAAAACGTAAAAGATAAATCGCCAGATTGGGTGAAGACATTTCCTTATACCACCAGCATGGGAGAGAATAAAGAATTTTTAGTAGGCGCTGATGAAGCAACCCTATTGTGGATGGCTTCGCTAGGCTGCATTGAAATGAACCCGTGGTTTAGCAGAATACAATCTCCTGACAATCCTGATTACTGTATCATAGACCTGGATCCCGATAAAAACACCTTTAACCAGGTGATCAAAGCAGCGTTGGAAGTGAAGAAGGTGCTAGATGCCATTGATGTCCCCTCCTATCCTAAAACTTCCGGATCAACCGGTATGCATATCTATATTCCTTTAAATGCAAAATATACTTACGATCAATCTCAGATGTTTGCCAGGCTGATCGTAAACATAGTGCACAAGCAAATACCAACTTTTACAAGCCTTGAGCGCCATATAAAAAATAGAAAAGGTAAAATGTACTTAGACTTTTTACAAAACCGACCCGGAGCCACTATTGCCTGTCCTTACTCTTTGCGGCCTAAACCCGGAGCTACTGTATCTATGCCATTGCAATGGGAGGAAGTAAAACCTGGCCTGACCATGCGTGACTTTACAATTCATAATACGATAATCAGACTGAAAGCTAAAGGCGATCTGTTTCATGGCGTATTAGGTAAGGGCATAGATATAAAAAAAGCATTAGCAAAAGTTGAAAGTATATTTAAATAGTTGTTGGTCCAAGTTGTACTCAAACCAATAACAATAAAACATTATTTTGCATGTACTGCATGTATACCAGGCTTATAGCCACCAGCCTTGACACGGAAAGCAACATTAAGACGATTGTAACAATTGATAGTGATAACTCCCATTGTTAAATCGATCAACTCTTCTTCGGAAAATTCTTTACGAGCCTGTTCATACACTTCATCGGGCACATGACCTTGGGTAACATTTGTAACCGCTTCAGCCCATGCAAGCGCAGCACATTCTCTATCTGAATAAAAAGGCGCTTCACGCCATGCATCCAAAACATAAAGACGTTGTTCCGTTTCGCCTAAAACGCGAAGATCTTTTGAATGCATATCGAGACAATAGGCACAACCATTTATTTGAGATACCCTGTAGTAGATCAAATCCAGAAGTGATTGTTCGATCCTGCACTTTGACAAATATGTTCCTAAACCATACATTGCTTTAAATGCTTCCTGTCCTTTTTCGATGGCATTAATTCTTTGTTTCATTTTGTTTGATTTTTAGTTGTTTGAATTACATCTTAATGATGAGTGAACTCAAAGAAATTGGACAATAGCAAAAAAAATCTTTTACAATCTATAATTTAGTATTCCATAAAGGCTTAATATCAACTAATGGAGTTTGATCTAAAACTTCAAGAGCTGAAACCTTTATCAGACTGCTGTTTGAAATGGCAATGACTTTTACAGAATGAAGGCCAATTGGATTAGGACGATCAGGTGACCTGGTAGAAAATACACCAACAAAAGGAGCTTCTGTGTTACTTCTCGGCTGGCATTTTAAAATGCTTCTATCAGAAGCATGCAGCCAGGTAAATAGTAATATTTCGGAGCCTACAGCGATGTCCTTGATGCCTTCAGTGTATTCAGGAAAAATTTCTATTTCTACTTCAGGTGCATTTTCATTTTCCTGTCTTGGGCAATCTTCGATTTTCTTTAACGATGAATGAATTTTACCAATGACTTTTAATGTTGTATCCATGTGATAAATATTGTACTCAAAAATAGCCAATAATTCACCGCTATAGTTTACGGCTTGCCGGACGCAAAGCCCATGAAGCAACAGTAAGCGCAGCAAAAAGCAAAGTAACAATAATGTGCATCCCATTAACACCATAATCATGACAAGCAGCATGAGACAATGCAGCGCCGGTCATTTCGAAAAAGATACCTGCATAGGCCCACTCTTTAAGACGGGGGAAACCTGGTACAAGAATCGCTATACCACCTAATATTTTCCAGCTACCCAGAATTGATAAGAAATAGGTAGGATAGCCAAGTAAAATTACTGTTTCAAGCGTACCCCCGAGGTGTCCTAATTCTGCGATAGCACCTGACATGACCACTAAAGCTAATAATGCGGTTGTTATCCAATAGCTGATGCTACGGATACTTATAGCTGCGAGCTGTTTGCTTTTCTTTTCCTGAATTGTGTTATACATAGTTATTGCGATTGTTGATTACATCACAATAAGGACTGAGAAAGCCAAAATTGGACAGTAGAAGGAAAATATTTTTAGTTGAGGCTATCTATCTTTCTTTGTATGTCTTGCCGTTCGGTTTGTGTTTTAGCAAGAGAGTAGGCTTTTTGAAAATTTAATCGTGCTTTTTCGATATCGGTGTTTTTATATAGTTCTCCGAGCAATATAAAATAGAAATGATTATCATCCAGTTGTAACTTCTCTGTTTCAGCCAATGCTTCCTGACATCCCTTTACCTTGTATAAAGCGAAAGCCCTGTTGAGAGCGACGCCGGAAGAATAGTTTATCAGCAATAGCTGATCGTAAAGTTTTAAAATGCTCTCCCATTTTTCTTTCGTATCTTCTTTGATGCAATGCCAGTATGCAATTCGCGCTTCCAAATGGTAAGAGCTTATTTCATTTCCACGGGCAGAAAGATCCAAGAAATATATGCCCTGCTTTATTAATGCTTTATCCCAAAGGTCTTCATTTTGCTGTTCATAAAGTATTATGGCGTCTTCGCCACTCTCCCTTGCATCGAAGCGAGAGGCGTGGAAGCACATTAATGCCATTAAGGCGTTTGTTTTAGGCTGGTTAGTCCTTTCGTATTCTGTAAGCATTATGCCCAAGCGCATTGCTTCTATACAAAAGTCTTTTCGTAAGATCTCGTTTTGAGTCTGCGAATAATAACCCTCACTGAAAAGCAAGTAGATAATATGCAAGACATTATCAAGACGGTTGGATATCTCGCTTTCAGAAGGAAATTCCATTTTTACTTTTTCAGTCCGCAGCTTTTCTTTTGCCCTGAATAATCTTTTGTTTATTGTTTCCTTATTGGATAAAAACGCTTCAGCAATTTCGTCTATACCAAAGCCGCAAAGGATACGTAACGCCAGACCAATCTGAGCCTCGCTTGCAATAGCAGGAGTACATATCGCAAAAAGCATTTGCAACTGGCTGTCTTTAATATTCTGTTGTGAAAAGCTCAACTCAATTTCATTTGTATCTTCCTGCATGGACGTTATTGCAGGCTTTACCTTACTCTCGAATATCTTATTTCTCCTGAAATGGTATAGCATTTTATTCTTGGCTACTGTATAAAGCCATGCGGCAGGGTTTGCAGGAATGCCTTTGATACCCCATGTTTCCGATGCAAGAAGAAATGTTTCCATGACAATATCTTCGGCTAAACTGATGTTTTGCAACCCAAAAAGCTTACTGATAACAGCAACCATTTTTGAAAACTCCTGCTGAAACAGATCCTTTAATGATTCTTGTCCGTTTTCCATGTTGTAATAGCAAGCCAGTTAAATGCAAAGCGGGCTTGTGTTTTTATTCTTATCCAAAGATAGGACGGATCTCTACGCTACCACCTGCCTCAAGAACGGGACATCCATGCGCTATTGTTGTGGCTTCATCCATATTCTCAGCTTTTACAATTACAAAGCCGCCCAGCCTTTCTCTAATCTCAACGAAAGGTCCGTCGGTAACAACACCACCAGCTTTCAATACCTTCCCTTCCATTGCCAGGCGCTGACCACCTACCGTTTCATGATCTTTAAAAGTGTTTGTCCAATTCATCCATTTTTGTTGTATTGCCTGCATTTCGGCAGGAGATAGGCTGCTATAATCGAAAACCGGTTGGCGGAATAATAATGCGAATTCTTTCATTGTTTTTAAATTTTTAGTGAACGTTGAATCACAATTATGATGAGTGAGATCATCAGAATTGGACATAAGCTAAAAAAACTTTTTTAAGAGAAATTTCCCATTAGAGAATAAAATCATTGTTTCCCCAATTGTGTTTTGATAATCATTGAGTTATATTATTTTACTACCTCTATTCTACCCCAATAATTTCCCATTTTTTCCCCGTTTATGCCGCAATGTTTGAGAGTGGAGAGACAGAAAGAGGGCGTCTCTATCTTTGGCCCGCAGTTTACACCTATCAAAGGTACTAATGAAGATTTTGAGAGTATAGAAAGGATATTCACATTGTGGGTTTTGTGTACTGATTCTTATTACGCACTCTCATTTTCGCATAGTTACTTTCTTTGCTTGTCCAAAGAAAGTAACCAAAGAAAAGACACCTTTTGTCCAAACGCTCCGCAGGACAAAAGGATTTGCTATACTCTGATCGCGGGGGATTGCTTTGATGCTACACTGGAACGTGCTGGCCCGATGAAGCTGGGGACTTCTTATTTGGGGGTGTGGTGTAGTACGAGTGCAGGCTGTTTTATTTCTATTAAGCCCAGTGCATGGGTTAGGGAGATACTTCACTACGTTCAGTATGACAATGCTATTTTGCTAATTAGCTTTTTTGTAAAAAAGAATTAAAATATAATTTAATATATATCTTTATTGTAAAAATTTTAAAGCGTATGAAACACACACAATTAATTTGGGTTGCTATTGCCTTTTTTTGGTTTGCTTCATGCAACAACCCAGCACCATCGGACAACGGGATGCCACATACTGACACTACTGCAACCAAGATGGATAAAACCGACAGAAACAAAAAAGTAGCTATGGAGGCTATGGACGGTATGAATAGCCATGATACAGGTAAGGTATTTAAAACTATGGCTGCGAACTTTACGGATTACATGGATGGCACGATGCCTCCACAGAAAGGAGATAGCGCAAAACAAACTCTGCAAATGCTAATGACTGCCTTTCCTGATATGAAAGGAGAAAATATGATAGTCTGCGCGGATGGAGACAATGTAATGATAGCAGCGGACTGGACCATGACCTTTAAAAATGATATGATGGGCATGAAGGCCACGGGTAAAACTGCAAAATATAAAGACGTAGATATTTTTACATTTGACGATAATGGAAAAATAATTTCCCACCGTAGTATATATCCAGGAAGCACGATGATGGCACTGGTCGGAGTAGATATGGCGAAGATACAGGCAATGGATAAGGATAAAATGAGTGGGGATAAGAAGAAGTAGTGCCTTTCGAAATATTAACATAAGAGGGTGCCTGCAGGCACCCTCTTTAATATACATGAAGAACTTAGTAAAATTGTATAAATTTATAATTCAACAACTACCTTTTTTATAGGTGATTTCAATCAACAATTTCTGTTTGATTTCTTATAGACTCTTCATGAATAGCAGTAAAGACATGTTTTATTAAAGCATCGCTAAGACCTTTTTCTTTGCCTTTATGAGTTAATCTAAGCATAACCTGATTCCACCTGGATCGTTGAATTACTTTCTGGTTATTGTATTTTTTCATTTTCCCTATTCTTTTAGCAACTTCCATCCTTTGCTCAATCATATCTAAAAGATTATCGTCAATTACATCAATCGTCCGCCTTAATTTGTGTATAGGATTGAGGCGTTCATCATGAGTTGTAATAGCTAATTGCTCTAATAAGTATAAAAATTCTTCTCCAGTTATTTGTTGCTTAGCATCGCTTAAAGCACTTTCGGGATTGGGGTGTGTTTCCACCATCAATCCATCATATCCGAGTTCAATAGCTTTGGATGAAATCTCATACAAATATTTTTTATCTCCGCCCAGATGACTAGGATCGCATATAAGTGGCAACTCCGGAAATCTTTTATGAAGTTCTATTGATATCTCCCAATATGGGGCATTCCTATAGACATGCTTTTCATAAATTGAAAACCCTCTGTGTATCAAACTTACCTGGCCCACATTCGCCTTCATAATTCTTTCAATTGCTCCAGTCCATAATTCAATATCAGGATTAAGAGGATTTTTTATCATGACATTAATTTTGGATCCACGCAAGGCTGTTGCAATCTCTTGCAGAGCAAATGGGTTTGTTGTAGTCCTTGCTCCTATCCATAATGTATCAATATTATATTTCAATGCCTCGTATACATGTTTAGCTGTGGCTACTTCCGTACAACATGGCAACCCATATTCTTCTTTAACTTGTCTCAACCATTTCAATCCAATTGAGCCAACTCCTTCAAATGAGCCAGGGCGTGTTCTTGGTTTCCATATTCCAGCTCTGAAAAGGTCAACTTTGCCTGAAGCTGCTAAAAATTTAGCAATGTTCATTACTTGTGTTTCTGTTTCCGCGCTGCAAGGACCAGCAATAATTAACGCTTTATTATTTTTCTTTTTTTCTGTTACTGCCACATCATTGTTTTTCATATCAAATAATTTATCTGACTTATTTAGCAATACTTATCATTTAGCTTTATTTTAAACCTCCTCAATGGTTTGAAGTTCTTTCAATTCACACATTTGTTGTTGCATATGAATATATTTACCTAACATCTTCACTTGATAATTATATGTGATTGCCAGACACATAATATTTTCAAAGACAGAAATATCATTGTAAACAATGTCTGCTATAAATTGCTGTGACCTCAAACTATTGCTAACAGGCAATGACAGCAGATGTGTTATTTTGCAACATCCATCATTAAGTAATTTGAATAAATGATATATTAACCCTTCACTAGTAATCGGAGAGAAAAGAACTGTTGCCTTATTAAATTCTTTACAATTCTCTCCAAACTGATCTTTTGTTTTTTGTGATGATCCAGACAGAATTAAAAACCTCGTATTATTAATGATGTTTGTATTTATGTTTTCGGCAAGAATGTCAAGCCTATATAATGATGCCGCCACTATACTTCCAATAGCTGCAACATTAAGCGCATTAGTATCATGAATATATTTAACGCTCAATGCGGTATTCGATGTCTCGACGATCTTAACGCCTTTATTAATAAGAGGCTCTAAAAAATCATGACATTGCAAAATCGCCACAGGATGAGAGTGAATCTCTGTAATCATCGATAGTGCTGTGCCCGGAAGAGTTATAAGGTTATGTTTTACAGGCAACCAAAGCTCACTAATAATATTCACATCAGCTGTGATCATTAATGGATAATTGACTGCAAGACTCCCTGCTATTGTATTTTCAACGGCAACTACAGCATAATCAACGCTATTTGTTTTTATAGCTATAAATAATTCTAAAAACGTTTCAAATGGAACAAGTGTTATATTCTTTGCAGAAAAAAATTTATTAGCTGCCAGGTGATGAAAGGAACCGTACCCCCCTAATATTGCCACGCTTATATTTTTTGAAGATTGTTGCATTGACATACTTATTTAATAATCTATTTCTCCAAAAATATTTTCCTTTAGAATAAATATTTTATTTAATTTAGTTTCTTAGAAAAAAAGAATTGTTTTAATTAATATTTTAGTTTTTATTTCTAAATGATTAGAAAAAAGGCACTTTAAAAAGAAATTATATGCACTCATTGGACAAAAACGATAAACATATACTAACCATGTTACAAGAAAATGCCCATCAAACGCATAAGGAGATCGCCCGTAAACTTGGGATGTCGCTAACAGCGACTTATGAAAGAATTAAAAGACTGGAAAAACTAAGGGTGATAAAAAAGTATGTGGCACTTGTTGACAGAGAAAAAGTAGGTAAGGGATTATTGGTCCTTTGCCAGATATCACTAAAGGAACAGAGCCATGACAAACTAAAAGGGTTTGAAAGATCCATTCTTAAACTCGAAGAAATAATTGAATGCTATTATGTGGCTGGAAACTATGATTTCTTATTAAAGATTGTAAGTGAGAATATGACAACTTATCAAAATTTCGTTATTACAAAACTATCCACTTTACCTAATGTCGCTAATGTGCAGAGTACATTTATTATGTCAGAGCTTAAATATGAAACTGCAATAGGATTCATAAGTGAGAAATAGCTTTTTTTTATCAATAAGCTACAAACATATACCCTAAGCAAATTAACTTTCATTCAGGTTTTTACAAAAAGTTAATTCACTATTTCAATATCGTATTTGTTTAAAAGGCCAATTACTTCAGGCAGGGAGAATTTGGCTTTTTTTATTTTGTTCATTTCAGGGTCGATGGAATAATTAAAAGAGGTACTAAAGTCAACTTTTTCTAGAATTGTATTTTCGAATACAGTGCTCATTAAATCGCAATTATGAAAAAGAGCGCCTGCCAAATCGCATTCTGTAAAATCGACTTCATGCAGTTGTGTATTTTTAAAAATGGTCTTTTTTATTTTGAGCTGATAGAATGAGGAATGAGTGAGGATGCAGCCATCGAAGCTGAAAGAGAGACTAAAAGGGTTGCAGTTTTCGAAATGAAGCCCCAACATTTTGCAGTCTTGGAAATTAATATCGCGAAATGTGGTTTTTGTGAGCTTTACAAGGCTTATGTTACACGCAATAAATTCGCATTCCCAAAAGGAACAGTCAGAAAAATCGGAACTTGAGAAATCGCAATTCCTGAAAATGCAATTTTCGTATTCACCGGTCTCTAAATGATTTTCCAGAAAATCGTTCTTATCGAAATTTTTGTTTGTAAATACCTGATCCATTTTTAGTTACCAGTTTTTTTAAAGATACAGCAGATCTTAATATAGATAAAAGGTAAACTTTCGTTAACAATGGGAGCTTCCGGGCAGATTTTTCATTTTTAAAACCACTGTCTAAAATGACCCTATAGAAAGTCTATTTTACACCCCAATAACACCAAATAAGGACGGTAATATTGCATTGTGTTTTAAACTTAAAAAATAAAAACTATGGAAAAAAGTTTCACTACCGCATTCCTGGTAGATAACACTCCGGAAGAAGCATTTGATGCCATTAATAATGTTCGCGGATGGT
>Ga0134128_10001402_pt1 | contig 31134 bp, 24 predicted proteins | sample KB31754_FD_96462 | JGI IMG/M metagenome (GOLD analysis project Ga0134128, IMG submission 96462) | Terrestrial soil microbial communities with excess Nitrogen fertilizer from Kellogg Biological Station, Michigan, USA - KB3-175-4 | ecosystem: Environmental > Terrestrial > Soil > Unclassified ... | reverse complement strand
TGCGCGAATATGCGACACCCGACGGCCGCCTCGTTTCGAATACCCAAACGGCCTATGTACTGGCATTGCAGTTCGACATGCTGCCCGAAAATATTCGACAAGCAGCCGCCGGGCGCCTCGTCCAAAATATCAGGGACTACAACAACCACCTGACCACAGGCTTCCTCGGTACACCCTATCTTTGCCATGTCCTCAGCCGCTTTGGCTTCTCCGATGTCGCTTACACCTTGCTCTTACAACAGACCTATCCCTCCTGGCTCTATCCGGTGAAGATGGGTGCAACCACGATCTGGGAACGCTGGGACGGTGAAAAGACCGATAGCACCTTCGAGGACGCCGGCATGAACAGTTTCAACCATTACGCCTATGGCGCCATCGGCGATTGGCTATATCGCGTCGCCGCCGGCATCGACACCTACGATTCGGCTCCCGGTTACAAAAAGATCCGCATCATGCCGCACATAACGGACAGTCTGACCTTTATGAATGCCGGCCTCGACACGTATTATGGCCGCATAAGCTCGCACTGGCAACACACCGCCGCCGGCCTCACCCTCGACGTCGCCATCCCCATCAACACCACGGCAACAGTCTACATCCCGTCAAACGATCAAAGCGACGTCCTCGAAAGCGGCCAACCCCTAAGCACGCACCCCGAGATCAAACTCGTCGGTCACGAGAACGGCTATACGGTCGTCGAAATAGGCTCGGGCCAGTACCACTTCACCCAACAGGCCGTCGAAAAGCCAACAACCAAAGCACCCCACATCGTCAACATCGTCAATTTTATCCGCCTGCTCGAACCCCGCGACCCCAACATCACGGAAGACGTCTTGTATCAAACCGTAGCCAGCCAGATCAAGCTCATGAGGGAAAACCACCTCGGCGGCACCTTCCTCCTCCAGTACGACGCCCTCATGAACCCCCGTTATCAGCAATTGCTCAAAAGTCTTCCCGATAGCAATTTCGAGATCGGCGCGTGGTGGGAGATCACCCAACCGCATGTCGAACGTGCGGGTCTCCACTGGCGCGGCCGTTACCCCTGGGATTGGGACGCCAATGTCGACTTCTCCACCGGCTACAGCACCAGCGAGCGCGAAAGATTGGTCGACGTCTACATGGAAGATTTCAAAAAGATCTATGGCCGCTATCCCGCCTCCGTAGGCTCCTGGTTCATCGACTCGTATACTCTCGATTATATGTACCGGAAATATGGTATCGTCGCAAGTTGCAACTGCAAGGATCAAATCGGCACCGACGGCTATACCCTCTGGGGCGGCTATTGGAACCAGGGTTATTATCCCAGTCTGAAAAATGCTTACATGCCCGCACAAACCGCCGCCGGGCAACTCCCCGTCCCCGTTTTCCGCATGCTGGGCAGCGACCCTATCCGGCAATACGAAAGCGGTCTCGGCAGCAACGGCCAGGGCGTTATCACGCTCGAACCCTCCTACCCGTATGGCGGTGGCGACTCGGCCTGGGTCCACTGGTATTTCGATCAATTCGTACACGGTGCCTGCATGTCCTATGCTTATGTTCAGGCAGGACAGGAGAACTCCTTTACCTGGCAGGGCATGCAAAAAGGACTCGAGATCCAATTCCCGCTCATCGCCCGTCTCCGGGACAGCGGTCTCGTCCGGGTAGAGACGCTCGGTGAGGCCGGCCGCTGGTTCAAAAACAATTTCAAGCTTACTCCGCCAACCGCCGTCACTGTCGACAAAGACATCAACGGAGACAAAAAAGCCATCTGGTTCGACAGCCGCTTCTTCCGTCTCAGCATCGCCTGGGAAGCGGGTAAGCTGCGCATCCGCGACCTGCACCTCTTCGATGAGAACATCTCTGACAATATCAAAAAGGACAGCGCCACCGGTAGCTATGCCCTGCTCACCCTTCCCTTCGTCGATGGCTTCGTCTGGAGCGACAAGACGCACCGTGCGGGAATAAGACTCAAAGGCCTGGTAAACGGCACAGAAACCGACCTCGAAGGCGGCGATCCCATAATAACCGACTCCATCCCCGGAAAGCTGCACATCGTCTGGCCGCTTGCCACCGCCAAAGAAAATTTCGTCATCGACGTCGACGAACGTCATATTAAAATGCAGATGGAAGGAAACGCTCCCGGGCAATGGTGGCTCGAGCTCTCCGCCGCCCCCAAGGCCGTCCTACCCTTCACCGACATCGATCCAAAAGCCGTCCACGCAGTCTTTCACGGCACGCCCTACACCATACAGGCCATACACGGCCAATTCGAAAGACCGGCAGGCGGCTCCGTCCTCCGCATCGATCCCCAGGCGCAATCGATTGTCCTCGCCGTCTAGCTAACCTGCATAAACGCTATATTTGAACTATGAGAATCTTGTCATTCTTCGCTGTCTTCGCCGCCTTCGCTCCGCTTGCCGTCCATGCGCAATTGCCCTTCAACGTCGATCTGCAAACGGAACATCTCACCAACCCCATGGGCATCGACACAAAACAGCCGCGTTTCACCTGGCGGGTCCTCGACTTCGGGAAAACAACACATCTCTCCGGCTATACATTCGTGGTAGGTTCTGACTCGACCGCCGTAGCAAAAGGCCAGGGCGACCAATGGCAACACCAGGGCCATGATGACTCCGCCGTACATGTCTACGCCGGCAAACCATTAAAACCCTTCACCAAATATTTCTGCCGCGTGACGCTCACAGGGACCAACAACCGGTCGCTGATTTCCCCCGTCGAAACGTTCGAAACAGGCATGATGACCCAGGACAATTGGAAAGGGAACTGGATCAGCGATACCCGCGATATCCATCTCAAACCGGCGGCATACTTTCGCAAACAATTCGACCTGAACAAGGAAATAGCCTCCGCCAGAGTCTACATCGCCGTCGCCGGTCTCTACGAGTTAAGCATCAACGGCGCAAGGGTCGGGGACCACATGCTCGACCCCATGTACACCCGCTTCGACCGTCGCAATCTCTATGTCACCTACGACGTCACCAGCCAGATCCGGCAAGGCAACAACGCCATCGGCGTCTTGCTCGGCAACGGCTGGTACAATCTTCAGTCGACAGCCGTGTGGTATTTCGACAAAGCGCCGTGGCGCGGCCGCCCGACTTTTTGCCTCGACCTGCGGATCACCTACAAAGATGGCTCGGAACAAACGATCTCTACGGACAATACCTGGAAAACGACTCTCAGCCCCGTGGTCTTCAACAGCATCTATACCGGCGAACACATCGACGCGCGGAAAGACATTCCCCATTGGAACGAAGCCGGCTTCATCGACACCGCCTGGCGGAATGCTCTCTATAGGCCCGCGCCGTCGCAGAATGTCACGGCCGAGACCACGGTTCCTATCCGGATCAAAGCGATACTCCCCGCCGTATCCGTCAAAAAGTTCAATGATACCGATTACGTATTCGACATCGGCCGCACCATCGCGGGGATAAGCAGCCTAAAGGTGCAAGGGCCCGCAGGCACCGTGATCCGCCTTAAACACGGTGAATTGCTGCATCCCGATGGCCATGTCGACCAGTCCAACATCATCGTACACTACCGCCCCACGGACGACACCGATCCCTTTCAAACCGATATCTACACCCTCAAAGGCGACGGAGCGGAATTCTTTATCCCTCATTTCAACTACAAAGGTTTTCAGTATGTCGAGGTCACCAGCAGCCGGCCGCTAACGTTGACACAAAACAGCCTCACCGGCTATTTCATGCATAGCGACGTGCCTTCGGCGGGGCAGATAAGCTCCTCCGATTCGATCCTCGACAAAATATGGGCTGCCACCAATGCCTCGTATCTTTCCAACCTCTTTGGCTATCCCACCGATTGCCCCCAGCGCGAAAAGAATGGCTGGACCGGCGACGCCCAGATCGCCGTCGAGACCGGACTGTATAATTTCGACGCCATCACGGTCTATGAAAAATGGCTCGCCGACCTTCGCGACGAACAACAGCCTAACGGCCTCCTGCCCAATATCGTCCCTACCAGCGGCTGGGGATACGATTGGGCGACGGGACCGGATTGGACCAGCGCCATCGCCATCATTCCCTGGAATGTCTATCTGTTCTATGGTGACGACCGGCTCCTCCACGATTGCTACGACAATATCCGCCGCTATGTCGATCATATCACGGACAAATACCCCACCGGGCTCACGGACTGGGGGCTCGGCGACTGGATTCCCGTGAAGTCACAAACGCCCGTGGAATTTACCAGCACCTGCTATTATTACGCCGACGTCGACATCCTGGCCAAAGCGGCAAAACTCTTTCACCACGAAAAGGACTACGAGAAATACACCGCCCTGGCAAAGAAGATCAAGACGGCGTTCAACGAGAAATACCTGGACAAGGCCACCGGCGGTTATGACCAGAACCTCCAAACCGAGCTCAGCGCCGCACTCTATTGGCATCTCGTCCCCGCAGAATTCATCCATCGAACCGCCGCAGCCCTCGGCGCCCGCGTCCTTGCCGATAGTGTCAAGCTGGATGTCGGTCTCCTGGGCACAAAAACGATCCTCAATGCCCTTAGCGAAAATGGCTATAACGACCTCGCCTACCGGCTGGCTTCGGACACCGCCTATCCTTCCTGGGGCCATTGGATAGTAAATGGTGCCACTACCTTGCTCGAGAATTGGAAGATCGAAACCACAAGCGACGTGAGTCACAACCACATCATGTTCGGCGAGATCGGCGCCTGGATGTACAAAGGACTCGCCGGCATCTACCCCGACACCGCCGCACCAGGCTTCCGTCACATCCGCCTCCGGCCCCACATCCCGAAAGGTCTTCAAAGCTTCGTCGCGGGTCACAACAGTCCCTACGGCTCGATCATCTCGGGTTGGACCATCTCAAAGGACGGCACGATCCAATACCATGCGATCCTTCCCCCCGGCACCACCGCCGACCTCCGGCTCGAATACGCCGGCAAGATCGTGAAGACCGCTAACCTCACGGCAGGCGCTTCGCTGTTCGATATCAAGCCATAAAAAAACCGCCCCAAAAGGGCGGTCCGCAACAAGGTCACATTTAAAGGCTGGGGAAGTGGAACCCGAGGAACACAAAATAGGGAAGGTATGGTAATGGAACTAAGCCCGGTCATGCCGCGACACCTCGCCAATCTCATTATCCCGTATCGCAAACTCCATTGTCATCAGCTTCAACATTTGCGTCCGGGAAAGCTGACATAAATTGCCGATCAGGAACAGGTCGGAAAGATCGAAATTTTCCGGGTGATGCAACTGTGCGCTGAACCGCGCCACCTTTTTCCCCAGATCGCCCGCGATCACCGTCCTCGGAACATATTTAAAAATGTCCATGAAGGTTTTGATCTTTCCCTCTTCGAACAGCGGCCTGATAACCGCATACCGATGGTCCAACTCTGCCATGCAGCAAATAAAGGGATTTTGCCCGAGCCAACACCCGTTTTCCATTAATGCGCCCAAATTCGTCCTTAACTTACTCCCATTTAAAGCCCTATTTTAGACCCAAATCGGTCCCTTCGCGGCACTCCCGCCTCCCCCTTCCTTAAGGTTTCAATTTGAACCTTAGAAAATGCGCTCGTTTGAGGTTTCAATTTGAAACCTCAAAAAAACCACCCCGCAGCACGCTAATACAAAAATTTTAGCGTTTCTATATTAATTTATTATTAACTTTATGTAAAGCCAGACCGCGGCTTTACCCCTTAAATTTTAAAACGGCTTACAACCGCAAACTTGTACTCAGCCTATGTTACCTTATATCTTGTTGGGAGACAACAATATAAAAGATAGTGTATACTTCGAGCAGGAACTCGAAAAACAAGTCGCCTATGCCTCCGTTAAATCCGTAGACGACGGACTCACCCTCCTGGAGTTCCTTAACAAACGGTCCTGGAAAGACCTGCCCTCTATGATCCTCATCAATTACGATCTCCAGGGCATGAAAGCCTCCGATATCTTCCGCGAACTCTTAATGGACAATCGCTACGCCGGCATTCCAAAAATAGTCTGGGGCGCCACGTCCGATTGTGACGAGGTCGCCCGCTGCAAACAAATGGGCGCCTCCCTCTACCTCAAAAAGCCCGATGCCCCCATCGAGATGGAAGGAGTCGTGCGCCAAATCGATTCCATCCTCAAGACCGAACTGAGCATAGGCTGACGCCGGTTCGCATGTGGTTTTTCACTATTTTGGTCGGGTTCATTGGTTCCTTCTACCTGGGATAGCCTGGTCCTTCTGCTTCAAGGGTTGGTATGCCAGGATCAACTAAAAATTATGCATCTCGACCTTCAACCCACACTGGAAAACCCGGCCGTTTTATTGAAACCGCTCAAACCTGAGGACTTCGAAGCGCTGTATCTCACCGCCTCCGATCCAAAGATCTGGGAACAACATCCCAATAAAGATCGCTGGCAACGGGACGTATTCCTCAAATATTTCCAGGGCGCAATGGAAAGCAATGGCGCCTTCCTGATCATCGACAAGGCGACAGGCGGGATCGCCGGCAGCACCCGCTTTTACGACTACAACGAGACCGAAAAAAGCATCCTCATCGGCTACACCTTCTACGCCGTGAAGTTCTGGGGGACCGGCCTCAACCCTGCCGTGAAAAAGCTGATGATGAACTATATTTTTCCATTCGTCGACAAAGTCCATTTTCACATCGGCGCCACCAATTTCCGCTCCCAGATCGCTATCCAACGCCTCGGCGCCGTCAAGATCGGCGAAGAGACCGTCGCCTACTACGGAGAGCTTCCCAAACTTAATTTTGTCTATGAGATCGTAAAACCCAGCTAATGGCTTCCAAAAGCTCTGCAACGTCTATTGAGAACGCCGCTTCCTTTCTTCTTTGGTTGACATCCGCTGCAGCAACTGCGACAGCAACAACCCGAACAACACAAACGCCACAAACACCACGTATCCAGGCTGCAAGGAAGTCCGGTTCGTGGCTATACTCGTAAAGGAGCTGGTGTTGATATTGAGATCCGACATCTGATCATTCAGTATCCCGTTGAACCCGATATAGGACATAAAGATGGCGACAACCATCACATCCGCCATGCTCCATTTCCCGGAATAAAAGGCGAAATAATGAACCACCCGGCCCCTCATCCATGGTCGCGACCCATTGATATAAAGCCCGGTCGACGCTAGTTTCGAAATGGGGAACACGATGCTGAAACACAGGATCAGGGCCCCCACCAGTATCGAATCGTATTTCCCCGTCCTGATCAGCAGGACGACCACATCGACGATGCTCTTACTTTGAAAAAAGATCACCTGGTTCTTGAAAGAGATCGTCTCCCCGATCAAATGAAAATTCAGCGCGTCGATCCGCGCATCGAGCTCGATCATCACGGAGGTAAGCCCGGTGATCAAAAAGATAAAAGCCATGAGGATGCTCAAAAGGAATAAGGGCCTGTACAATTCCCTCCGCCGCCGCACCAGATACCAAAGCAAGGACAACAACAGCAATGCCGCCAGCATCACGGCCACGGTTATAAAAAGCTGCTGATGAATGACCGCCAGCTGACCGCCCGTCACTTTATTGAAATCGTCCAGATTCGATACATTGTATTTTCGGAAGATCGAATCGGATTGCGTTCGCTGAATAGTATAGGCGCTGTCATAGGTTTGCTGCCCCATGTCTTCCAGCTTGCCCTTGGCTACATAGCTCAGCCGGTGCCGGCTCCGCGGCGCCATCACCTCCGCCATGATCTTATGCGCAAAGACCGGCGTCTCCTTGTGCAGATCCTTCGGTTTGATAAAGACCTTAAAAGCCAGTTGCCGTATCTTTCCCCCCAGGGATTTCTTCGGCCGCCGCATAATGCTGTCCGCCTTGTCGATAAGGCCATTCAGGACGACTTCGATCTCCTTCTCCAATGAATCCTGCTCCGGCCGGCTCAATTGAAAGCTGTCGATCTGTTTCTCGACGGCATTCACCAGCAGATCGCGCCACCGGCTCACGGAGAGGATCCCAAAGCTGATGTTGTTCACGGCGCTATAATCCCGCTTGATCGCTTTTTGCTGATCCGAAAGCCCGTGGACCCGGATACCGGCAATAGCCGCCACAACCAGTAAAACAAGCACAAAAAGGACTAGCCCGCTGCGCTGTAGGAAAAGTTTCTTCATCGATCCTAGCACAGAAAAATCCGGGCCCGGGTAAAATCCGCCCCATTACTCCCTGCCTGTTCACGCCCTCTCTGGCATAATATTTTTAGCCTCGCATAACCATGGAAACCAACATCGGAAAAAAAATATGGGCGATCGCCGAAGGCTATATCCCCGCCTGGAGCAATGGCCCCGCGCCTGAATTCACCAGCCACGAAGCGGCCTGCATACTCAACGCCGGCGATAAAGAAGCACACATTCAGCTGACCATCTATTTTGCGGATAGACAACCTGCCGGCCCCTACACGTTGACGGTGGGCGCCAAAAGAACCCTTCATCTCCGGTTCAATAATCTCGAACACCCGGAACGCATCCCCTTAGGTCTTTCCTATTCGAGCGTCTTCATTTCCGACGTCCCCGTCGTTATCCAGCACACCCGCCTCGACTCCCGGCAGGACGCCAATGCCCTCCTGTCGACCATCGCCTACTCGGAATAGATCATTCTTCCGCACATAAGGCCGGATGATCAGCCGGTTCCCCTTGTCGAAAGTAAAATAGTTGTAGACCCACGACGCAAAGACGAGCAACTTATTGCGAAAGCTTACCAGGTAATTGATATGGATAAAAAGCCAGATCCACCACGCCGGGCGTCCCCCGAAATAGTGCTTCCCGGGAAGATCGGCGACTGCCTTACCCCGGCCGATGGTTGCCAGTGACCCCTTGTCGAAATACTTGAAAGGCGCCACCTCTTCTCCCTTATACAACTTTTTCAAATGCATACCTACATACTTCCCCATCTGGATGGCGACTTGCGCCAAACCCGGATGCCCTTTGGGATATTTATCGGTTTTCATCAGCGCGATATCGCCGATGGCAAAGATGTTCTTGGCATGTAACAGCCGACAATGATCATCGGTCAGTATCCGGCCTTTCTCCGACCAGTCCCCCGGAAGACCCGGAAAACTCTCTCCCGTTACTCCCGCGGTCCACACCACCGTATGAACCTCTATGGTAGACCCATCCTTGAACCGCAGCGTCCGCCCATCATAGGTTTGCATCATTGCACTGGTATTTACCAGCACCCCCATCTTCTGCAGATCCTTCAGCGCCCGTGCGCCCGCCTTCTCGGACATCGACGGTAGCAGCCTGGGCAGCCCTTCGATCAAATAGATCTTCATCTCCTGCAGGTCGAGCGTCGGATAGTCTTTGGGCAACACCTGCCGCTTCAGCTCCGCCAGCGCCCCGGCCGTTTCTACGCCCGTGGGACCGCCGCCTACCAGCGCAATGCTCATCATGGCCTTGCGCTCCGCGGGATCTACCGTGATGCTGGCCAGCTCGAGCGATTGCATCAGCCGGCTCCGGAAATTGAGCGCCTCCGGCACCGATTTCATCGGCATCACATACGCTTCCACCTCCTTGTTGCCAAAGAAATTGGGCTTGGCGCCCCCGGCAATGATGCAATAATCGTATCGCAACGACCCTGCTTCGGTCAGCAGGATCTGTCGCGCGGGATCGATGCCCGCCACCCGCTGGAGCCGGAAATGGAAATTCTCGTAATGTTGAAATTGATGTCGCAGGGGACTCGCAATAGACTCGGCCGGAAGCTCGGCCGTCGCCACCTGATACAGGAGAGGCTGAAAGGTGTGATAGTTATGCTTGTCGAAAAGCACCACCTGGAACCCCTTCCCCTTGAGCGCCTTGACGGCATTCAGCCCGCCAAAGCCGCCGCCGATCACCGCTACCCGTGGCTTGCCGATATCGGGAATATTGAGTGTGAATGTTTGATCCATAGCAGAGAATGCAAAAAAACTATGCCATCGGAGGTATAGCATTTGCGCCTTTTTCCGAATGTCGATTCCAAAGTGGGCGCTGTTCATTAGCGTGGTAACACTTGCAGGAACAGCCGATGCACAAAACCTCATCGGGTATTACAACAGCCATAAAGGCGGCCCGGCCAGCCAAAAACTGGATCGGCTTACTCATCTCATCTATTGCTTCGCCCATCTGGATGGCGACCGGATAGCTTTCTCCGCTAGTGATAGCGACATCATCCGTTCCCTCAAACGCAAAAACCCCAACCTGAAAATATTGCTCTCGATAGGCGGTTGGGAGGGCTGCCCGACCTGTCCGCAAGTATTCGCCACCACCACCGGCCGCGACCATTTCGCACATTCCGTCAAAGAGCTCTTAACTGCCCTCTACGCCGACGGCATCGACATTGACTGGGAATTCCCCACCCATGCCGCCGATCTCACCGCTCTACTGAAAACACTTCGCGACACGCTCGGTCCGGGCAAAGAACTCAGCTTCGTCGCCGCGGCCTTCGCACCATATCTACAACGAAGTTACGAATGGCCGAAAATACCGCCCCTGGTCACGCGGATCAACCTAATGACCTATGATCTCATCGGCAGCCGTAGCCCCATCACCGGCCACCAGGCGGCCCTATACTCATCGGCCCCGCAACTCGAAAGCGCCGAACACGCCGTCCATTATCTCGATTCCCTCGGCGTTCCCAATAATAAGATTGCCATCGGCGCGGCCTTCTATGCGCGGGAATGGGACCACGTCCCGGCCAGGGACCACGGCCTCTTTCAAAAAGGCCATTTCGTCCGCTTTCTCAGCCTAAGCCGGGTCCGCCAGCTAAGAGGTTTCCAACAATACTGGGACGCCACCGCGCAAGCCGCCTACAGTTACAACCCCGGTACAAAAACCTTCGTTTCCTACGACGACAAACGCTCGCTCATCGCCAAAGCCCACTACGTCGAACAACACCATCTGGACGGGATCATGTTCTGGGAATTGGGTCTTGATACCCCGCAAAGCGAATTCTTACAGACGTTATACGATGCCATACACTGGCATAAAAATTTCGGCACCACCCTAAACGAAAAACCATGAAGACCCAGGACATAGCAAAAAAAGCAAAAACGCAGGATCATCAACCAGGCCGGGAAGACCAAATGAACCCGCGCCCGGAATTCATAAAGAGCACCTATAAGGCCGCAGGTAAGCTCAAAGGCAAGGTAGCCCTCATCACCGGCGGTGACAGCGGCATCGGTCGCGCCGTCAGCATACATTTCGCCAAGGAAGGCGCCGATATCGCCATCGTCTATCTCGAAGAAGAACAGGATGCCCGCGAAACGCGAAGACTCGTGGAAGCCGAAGGCCGTAAATGCCTCCTCCTTCCCGGCGATGTCAAAATAGAAGCCTTCTGCAAAGATGCGGTGCAGCGCACCATCGACGAGTACGGCGTACTGAATATCCTCGTCAACAACGCCGGCATGCAGGTTCCGCAAAAAGACCTGAAAAAGATTACCGGCGAACAGCTCACCACGACATTCGGCACCAATATCTTCCCCTATTTCTATTTCGCACAGGCAGCCCTTGAACATCTGCATGAAGGCGACAGCATCATCAATACCACGAGTGTCACGGCCTACCGCTCCTCTCCCGGGTTGATCGATTACTCCGCTACCAAAGGGGCCATCACCTCTTTTACCCGCAGCCTCGCGACAAACCTCGCCACTAAAAAGATCCGCGTCAATGCCGTCGCGCCTGGCCCCGTGTGGACCCCACTCATCGTTTCGACGTTCGACGAAGAGAAAGTAAAAAGCTTCGGCCAGGAGACTGCCATGAAACGCCCCGGCCAGCCCGCCGAGTTAGGCCCGGCCTATGTATTCCTGGCCTCCGATGACGCCAGTTTCATTACCGGTCAGGTCATCCACGTCAACGGCGGCGAAGTGGTCAATGGTTGAAATCCCCAGCCGGTGGAACGATCACCCGCTGATGCCATCTGCGCTATAGACCATAACCGCCTTGAAGTAATACCGGTCGTTCCGCTTGACCCCACTGCTCTTGATCCGCACGAATGTACTGCCCGACTCGTCGGTCGAGCTGGCTTCGGTCAGCAATCGATCCGCTTCCTTTTCGGCGGCTGCCATGTCGGCGACGTTCTCGACGACCACATTATGCCGGTCACCCGGTTCGAAATATGCATTTTTCATGATCCCCTGATTTGAAAAAGCGCCGCAATTCCTGTACCCCAGACAAAACCGCTGGCATGAGAATTTCTGCGCTATGTCCGTTACCTCGAAGGACTAAAATACCCCCTAATCGTAACAGCTTCAATCATGATAACCGTTCTTGTTTTCCATTCGCAACGACTGATCCGCGAGGTATGGACCAGCTTTCTGACAACCAGGCATGGCATCAGGGTGGTCGCCGCCGCCCACAACCTCGAAGAGGCAGCAAGCCTGGCCAGATACGTCAAACCACGCGTTGTGGTCATCTCCAGGGAGCTGATCACAAGTGCCGGCATCAAAGAGCTGGCCGCCATCCGGGCCGTTTCGCCGCAAGCCTGCCTGGTCCTGGTGACTGCTACCGACCCCACCGCTCTGCGCGACCGCCTCACCGAAGCAGGCGTACACGCCTGCCTCTCGGAGAATTCTTCGTTGAACGACCTGGAAACCGCCATCCTGGATGTCAATGCAGGCCTGGAAATGACATTGGCAGCTTCCTACGACTATAAAGGCCGGAATACAGCCGGTGTCTCCCAACTCACGAGACGGGAATTCGATATCCTTGGGCTACTGGAGAAAGGTAAGACATCCAAGGAGATCGGCATTCAGCTCAACATGTCGTACCGCACCGTCGAAGTGCACCGCTATCACCTGCTGAAGAAAATGGACTGTAAAAGGACCACCGAGCTGCTGCGTAAAATGTCTGCATGGGCCGCACACTAATGCCGGTGCGGGGCATGATTATTCGCATCTTCGGAAAGCTGTTTGTCGATTTCATACCGGGAGTTGGCTTAATAGTCGTTCACCGGAAGACTTACTGTAAAGATGGAACCTTTATTTTTCTCACTGTTGACCTTTATTTCACCACCGTGCTGGCGCACTATCTCGGAGCTGATATACAGCCCGAGCCCTACACCCGGATAACCTGCCGCCCCGCCGTCGTCCAACCGGTAATACCTGTCGAAGATCTTACCCAAACTATCTTTGGAGATGCCCACGCCAAAATCCTGTATGGAAACGGATACCTTTCCGTTGCCGGCCTCCGGCCGGATGATGATCTCGTGCGTGCCGGGCGAATATTTGATGGCGTTGCTCAACAAATTGATCATTACCTGCCTTAGCCGGTCCTGATTGCCTGCCACCGGCGGCAGCGAAGGATGTTCGGCGATCGCAAGCCGGATATCCGTAGTTATCTGCAGTTCTTCCACTGCTTCCATGATGATCTTCATGAGATCGAGCGGCTCTTTTTTAAGATTCTCCCGCCCCTGGCCGATACGTGTGACATCCAGCAGGTCCTTCGTCAGCCGCGTTAACCGCGCAACCTGCTCGCTTAGCTTCATGACCAGCTCCGCCGATTGTTTATCGGGGGTAGCCGCCAGCTCCTCATATAGCAGTTGCGAGTAAGCCTGGATGCTCGTGGCCGGTGTCTTCAATTCATGGCTGGCAATGCCGATGAACTCATCTTTGAATTTATCCGCCGCCTTCCTTTCTGTAATATCTTCCAGCGATAGAACAAGCCCGGATTTTATATGCTTCACCTTGGGCATCCTCGAAATGTCGATGGCCAGCAAACGCTCTCCCCGCTCGCCGAGCTCCACCCGGAGATCCACATCCATCGAAACGACCTTCTTCGCCAGCACCTGCCGCAACGCTTTACGCAGTTCATCGCGATCCAGGACGCCATGCCCAACAGTATACAACGACTGACCGTTTATTTCCTCCATGGTGGTATCGAATAAAGCGGCAAAAGGCTCATTGGCAAGCTTGATCCGCAAATCATTCTGCAATACGACCATGGGACGACGTATCGAACCCACTATCGCATGCGTGTATTCTACGGAAAGCTCCAGCTCACGATTATGCAAGCTCAGATCTTCATTCACCGTGTTCAACCCGGCGTTGAATGAAAGCAGTTGCTGATTGACGCTTTGCAACTGCTCATTCACACTCCGCAACTCTTCATTCGAGGCCATGATCTCCTCATTGGCGACCTGCAAGGTTCGCTCGATATGCATTGAATCTTCAACGGCCGCCAGGAGCAGGCTGCGCAACTCACCGGCCTCTTTCTCCAGCGATTGGATACGCTGGTCTTTCTGCACAAGCGTACGGCCGGAATTTTTTTCCACCCCCGTGTATACGCCATTTCCAGCGATCTCCCGTATGATGATCAGCTTCAATTTGTTGCCTTGCGACCTCAGCGGCGTAACCTCTACCGAAAGCTGCCGCGTACCGGCGCCTGTGCCCAGTTGAATACCATTCTTGAGCACCGTCCCTTCCCCCTGGTTTGACCGCTCGATAAGCTCTTCGAATTCGAATACCAACTCATCCCTTACCATCCGCAGCAGATGCAGACTCAGCCGGTCCTGCGAAAAACGCAAGAACGGCTCCGTGTTCCCATAGAAACGAACGACGCGCAACTGATCATCGATCAGCAGGGTAGGAGGGACATAGCCGGTCAAAAGCAAATTGTTGGTCTCCCCCGTTCGCGCAATCGTCATCGGATACAATACCTCGGTGACCGCGACTCTTTCCTGCCTGATAAAAATATTCGGATTGCTCCTTACCCGTTTGAAGAATTGCGCCAGACTTTTCGTCGCCTCGACATCGTCCGACAATAGATAGCCACCCTGTCGCAGCGCATAGTGAAAGGTTCGTATCGCCCGGTCCAGAGAATCGTAGGTCAACCCGTGTAAAGCGGAAAACCCGAAGATGATATCCACATGCGAAAAAGGCGGGTCCTTAAAGAGATTCTGCGTCGCAAAGACGCACATCTCGCGGATATACCCGGTAACCTGGTAACCCGCTGGTGATTTCATGAAATATTGTTTGCGTCTCCGGCTGGATAAGCCGGATAGCTCACTCGCTTCGTATACCCCGGCCCGTGACCGCTCCAAGGCCGTCTTGTTGAGATCCGTCGAAAAGATCTGAACCGTCAGTTCCTTTTTTTGCTCGTGCAGGTATTCGGCGAGAAAGATAGCCAGCGCATAGGCTTCCTGCCCGCCGCAACAGCAAGGTATCCAAACACGCAGCGGGGTGGAGGGTTGATGATGCTCCAGTAACCGGGGTAATACATCGTTCAGTAACGCATGCTCGACGGTGGCATCGAGAAAGAATCTTGCAAGCGAAATACGCAATTCCTCGAATAGCGCGATCTCTTCGGCCTCTTCCGCCACTACCTTGGCATACTCCTCTAATGTCGCCACGCCATGGATCATCATACGCCGACGGATACGCCGCAGGATATCCACCCGCCGGCGCCGGGAAAAATCCATCCCTCGCTTACGCAGCAGCTGCAGATAGATGCGTGCCAGCTCGGCCTCCTGCGATTCATTCATCTCGAGCTTTTTATCTTTTCGGATGTCATCGATCAATAGCTGCAGCTTCACCGCCGTTTCTGCCGGGGTTAGCACCAGATCCGCTGGCATCAGCCCGGGCCGTTGAAAGACCAAGCCGTCATCTTCGGTGAAAGCAAGCACAAAACCGCCTTCCGCCCGCACGACCCGCAACCCACCGCTGACGTGTCCGCATAAGTGCTGTGGCAGCACGATGACGTGCCGGTCCGGTGCTACAGGCGCTAGCACTGCCAAAAAGTGATCGACCAATCCATCCCCCCGTGAGGTCGACGCGCCGGAACGAAATACCAGGGTATCTCCGGAATATTGCAGCGATAGCTCGCAATTGGCCAGATAGACCTGGTTTGCCTCGACCGCAGTACCTTGCCCTGCAATGATCACAGGCATAATGGTATTTTGCTGTAGGATAGCATTCAAGTCGACCCCGGTATTCTCGGGATGATCACCGGAAACCAGCGGTTCCGAATCAACGAAAAAATAAGCAGCGCCGGGAATACCCAACATCAATCTCAGTAAAGGGGCGGCCAGGGAAAACTCGCCGCCGGGAAGGACCACACAGACTATCGGCGGGATCGACATCCGCCTGCCGGTCGTGTTTATCGATTGGTTCGAAACAGGTGTATGTTTGGCAAAGGGTTCATGGGCAAAATTTTTTCCATGCATAAATTTCTTTTATACACTTGATCTTATCGCAATTCAGCCGCTGAGGAAATTCAATGGGAAACGAGGTTAGGCGTAGAATTTAGGGGGTAGAGCAGCAATTTACCAGAAATTTCTTGGCAATGCAATTAAACCCATAAAAAAATATTGTTTTTTCTAACATATTGACTGGCATGAGTATTTGCTGGTGCTACACCAGATTTACCGTCAGACATCTCGATCGCCCAGCTGCTCGCGACAAACGGCTAGAATCCTGCCAGCAACTCGCGGATAATCGCCTTCGCTTCGCTTGCCTTTTGAGGTTTTTGCAAAACCCCCCTGGCTCCCAGACTCAGGTAAGCCTCGGCTCCGCCCGGCCTCCCCACAGCACTCCAGATGAATTTGGGTATTTGACTATAACGCGGATCATGCATCAACCGCTCGAGCAGCTCGAGTGCCCCCCTGACGGGCAGCGCATGATCCATCAAGATCACAGCCGGGTAATCCGCGCGGGTAAGATGATTGAGATACTGCAACGCCTGCCGCGCATTTGCCGCAACATGTACGCGCCAGCTCCGATCAAGCTGATGAACCAGCTCTTTCAACAAGTACTGGTCCCCGATGTTATTATCCGCTAAAAGGATATTGCAAGCATGCATAATTGGTAGACTGTTTGCCACATAAAGCATGCCACTTCCCATTGTTTCATCTTTGATCACCCAATGCTAATCTCCGCTACGAATAACGTATTGCTCGTATTTGTTCACCGGGTACAGTTTTCGCAATCCTACACCAAATAGAAAGTATGGAAAAACATCCTCAACATAAAGGGCCCATAGGACCAGAGCGCGAAGGAGTCCCCAAAAAGGACCGCAGAAAAGCCAGAAACGACGGTGCAAAAAAGACCGGCGAGAGCCCCGAGATCCGCGAGGACAAACCGAACCGTGCCGACTATCACCACGGGTCTACAAGCCAGGCCGGCAGCAACTATGGCCAGGGAAGAAATGATCTGCCCGACCAGGAAAATCGCCAGGGCAGCGAGTCCAACGATGGTGCCAACTACGACCATGAAAAAGGCTGGACCAACGAGGCGCTCCGCAAAGAAGACATCGAATGAGAAGCGACATTCTGGCAGCATTGTCAGTTACTCCGAAGATTCCTGGTCCACTCCATCCAGGGGGGAGATTGCCAAGCCCGCCTTATCGAGGGCCTTGCCCACAGTTTCACTCAACTGCGTCTGCCATCCACTATCGCTATGGACCCAATGGCCATCGGTCTTTTTGATTTGGATCTCTGGTAAAATGCTGATGGACGAACTACCCGGCACCCGAAAGTTTTTTATTCGATAAGAGAGGCCCAGATCATCATGTTGGACATCGGCTTCCAGTAAAACTTCAAGCCGACCCTTGTCTAACGAAAAGTTGAACTGAATGTTGGTAACCATACGACCGCAGATTTTTTAGTCAGGTCTTTCATCGAAATCAACAGCCGTGCCGCACCTAAGTCCGCTGAAAAGATGTCATTGCACGGGAATTGCCCGTCTGTCGGCCATGTCCGCCACAACCGGTTGATGCGCCCATGTCGCGGCCTCCCCGCACCCTGTCTCTCCGCCCATATCCCGTTAGCCCCAGCACCATGACACCCCCGACCGCGCACCCCGCCTTCCTGGCACAGTTTTTTATTTCACTACCGCAAGAGATCGCCCAAATCGAATCGGTCGTTTGACTCGAGGACAGGCGGGGATTAAAAGAGGCGCGTTCCGATGGGATGCGCCTTTATTTTTGCATATATATGAAAGCGGTAAAAAGCACAACCGAATTGATGTCGGCGGCGCGCGAGTTGGAGGAGGCCAGCCGTCTCACCGAAGCTGCAGGTTTATATCAGCAGTTGGTAGACACCGATCCGACAAACCAGCAGGCCGTCTCGCGGCTGCTCACCCTCTACCGTCGGCTGAAGGAGCCCAAAAAAGAACTCGCGGTGATCCAGGTCGCCTTGGCGGCCTATGCGCAAAAGGACAAAGCGACGCAAGAAAGATGGGTTAATGCACATCCCCAGGCCGCCAAGGCCAGCCGCGCCTTCCTCCGCAGTCTCGGCGGCTCGAGCGCGTCGTCTTTCGGCGCCAATGCCCAGGTGCAACGTCTCCAGAAACGCAAAGAGGTCGTCGAGAAAAAGCTGCACGGTAGGACAAAGCCCAAAGCCGCCGCATACAAAGCCGAAGCCGCGGTCACGCGCAAAGTTGCCGCCGCCGCTGCAAAAGAGAAACGCGCCGGGGAACGCCGCCTCGCCGCCGAACAAAAAAAGCAAGTCGCCAAACAACGCAAACGCGAGGCGCAGCAAAAAAAAGCCGAAATCGCCGCCGCGCGCCAGGCCGAAGCCGCTGCCCGCAAACAAGCCGCTGCCCGCAAACAAGCCGCAGCCGCGGAAAAGAAAGCCGCCGCCATCCCCTCCCTTTTCGTCATCTCCATCCGCTATCTCGCCCCCCTCGAAGCCATTGACGCCATGCTGCCCAAACACGTCGCGTTTTTAGACAAACATTTTGCCGCCGGCGACTTCCTGGTTGCCGGCCGCCAGATCCCCCGCACCGGCGGCATCATCATCGCCCGGGGAAAAGATCGCGCCTCCATCGAGCGTATCATGAAACAGGACCCATTCCTTAAGAACAAATTAGCCAGCATAGACATCGTCCAATTCGCCGCCAGCAAAATGTACAAAAAGCCATGGTGAAGGCAACAAAATTGCTGCTGATAACAGAAAATCATGCACCCACTGATTAGGATCTACCTCTTCGCAGCTATGGTATGTACCGCCCTGATAGAGGATATCGGCGACCGTCCCATCATGATGCTAGGCGAAACCCTCGACCGGCTCGTGCGCTTCCACGCGCAAGCCGCCGCCGCGCCAGGCCAGGCCGCGTCAGACCAAACCACCCCCGGCGGCTCCTCCGCACAAGCCAAAGCCCTCGTCTGGGCCCACAACACCCACATCGGCGATGGCCGCGCCACCCCCATGCACGCCGAAAAGATGATCAACATCGGCCAGCTGGCCAGGCAGCAATATGGCAATGATAATGTCTATCTCATCGGTTTCTCCGGCTACGCAGGAACCGTCAACGCGCCATCGGCGTCGACTACGATCCCGAAAGAGACCGAATGGGGAATTACGTCCCCTCTGTGCTGTCCCTGCGCTACGATGCCCTCATGACCGCTCTCATCCATGCGGACTTTCCGGATCGGAAAGCGGCGGACCGGGATGATCCGGCAGATCCGGGTCGTGGTCGGGACTCACCAGCGGTGTCTCGGGGAGATCCGGCGATGTCCCCGGCTTCTCCGGAGTAGGTGTCCTCGGTTTTGGTTTAAGCGGTCTCACCGGCGTTGGCATAGGAGGTGGCTTCGTCCCAGGCGTTCCCGGCATTGGCGCCGGACGAGGCGTCACAGGTTGTATCATGGTAATCGATTCTACTTACAAAATGGTCGCAATCCCGGTGCCAGAAACCACACTACCGACGCCGCAACCATTTCTGCACCCACCGCAGCGATTGCGCATTCCACGACACCATCGCTCCACGTCGTATGACTGTGCACATGCGCAAGCGTCACCGAACCGGAACCAGCGCCGCGAGAAGTAGTTCCCTCATCGGTGAAGCCACATTCAACAATTTCTTCACCCGCGGCTCCCCAGCTGCCGCGGCAAAACACTCGCCACGATATCGATCCGCTTCACAGTCGTACTTTGCCGCCGGATATCACCGCACAGACTCGCCTCGCGGGTTTTCCACGCTGGCGATCTTCGAAACGACGGCTGATTTCCTGGTTGGTGGGCATAGGCATGATTTTTTTGGTACTATGGTCGCAAGATCAGTGGGGATGGTTTTAGCGAGGCGCTTTAATACAGCAGGATGATCTGGCAAAAGCGCGTTCCGTAAGGAGTGCGCTTTTTTTATCGAAAAAAAATGGCGGATACCAAATCATCATCAGGCATCATTCACATCGGTACATCTGGCTGGGTTTACCCACATTGGCGCGAGGTGTTCTATCCAGCCGCTATCCCCCAAAAGCTCTGGCTAAGCTACTATGCCCAGTTCTTCGACACCACCGAGATCAACGCGAGCTTCTATCGCTTACCTTCCCTCAAGGCGGTAGAGAACTGGATAAACGCCACCGAAAAGCAATTCTACTTCTGCCCCAAGATCAGCAGGTTCATCACTCACGCAAAAAAGCTCAACGACCCTGAAACCTGTGTACCCCGCTTTTTCGATGTCTTCGATCCATTTGCAGCACGTATGGGTCCCGTGCTGATCCAACTGCCGGCCGCATTGAGCTTCCACGAAGAAAAAGCGACGAACTTTTTTGCCTTCCTGAAGGACCGCTACCCGAATTTTTCTTTTTCGCTGGAAGCCCGTCATGCGAGCTGGACGGAACCCCGGGCGATCACGCAGCTAAAACGATTCGACATCGGCTGGGTGATCGCCGATTCGGGCAACCGGTTCGCCTCCGCGGAGCTGGTAACAGCAAAACATATTTACCTGCGTTTTCACGGCCCCGACGGAACCTATGCATCCCCCTACACTAAAAGGATGCTCGAAGCTTACGCGGCAAAATGTCTTACCTGGCGGTCGAACGGCCACACCATTTGGGCCTTCTTCAACAACGACATCCACGGCTACGCAATCGCCAACGCTGACACGCTAAAGGCGTTCACAGCCTGACTCGATACCCGCAAATCACCATCACCGGGCGATCCGAATAACGTATCACAAGCGTTGGGAGCCGCTATATTCTTCCTTTCCGTCATACTTTCGTCAGCAGACGAAAAATCTATACCAGCGACCGGCCAGGTCCAAATCTTCCGGATAATGTATTCAGATTCCTATTATTTTTGCCCCATGCCCTACCTCCTAATCGTAGATGACGACCAGGACGACCTGGATATATTCACTGAAGCCTTCGTCCGGGACATCCCCGGCTATCATGTCGAGCACGCCACCGGCGGAAAAGCGGTGCTGGAATTTCTCGAAAAGGCACCCGAATTACCCCTCGTCCTCATTTTGGACTATCAAATGCCCGATCTCAATGGACCCGAAGTGTTGCGCCATCTCGCCGCGAACGCCCGTTACAGAAAGCTGACAAAGGTCATGTGGAGCACCTCCCGTCGGATCAAAGACATGGAGGATTGTAAACACCTGGGTGCCACACACTATCTCATAAAACCCAGCGACAACAAGGAGCTGACAAATATGATCCGTCAGATGATGGCGATCCTCGACAGCGCCGCACGCGGGCATAACCTTTGAACGGATAGGCCCAAAAGGCTATCTGTGGAATACAATTACAGGAACAAGATCATCGTGATCACCGGCGCCACCGGCGGGGTAGGGCGCGCGACAGCACATGCATTTGCACGGGAAGGCGCCAGGATCGCACTCCTCGCTCGAGGTCAGAAACAGCTGGAAGCAACAAAGATCGAAGTAGAAGCACTCGGCGGCCACGCCCTGGCCATACCCACGGATGTGGCGGATCCGGCTCAGGTCGAGGCGGCGGCAGAGCTCACAGAAAATACCTTCGGACCCATAGATGTGTGGGTCAACAATGCCATGGTCAGCGTCTTCGCCCCCATCAAAGAGATTACCCCCCAAGAATTCAAGCGCGTGACCGAAGTCACCTATCTGGGCCAGGTCTATGGTACCATGGCGGCGCTACGCCGCATGCTGCCGCGTGACCACGGTTCCATCGTCTTCGTGGGCTCGGCGCTGGCTTATCGCGGCATCCCGCTCCAGAGCGCCTACTGCGGTTCCAAACATGGCATCGAAGGATTCTATGACTCGCTAAGATGCGAGTTGCTGCATGATAGAAGCAACGTAAGGACCTGCATGGTCCAGCTGCCGGCAATGAATACAACGCAATTTGGCTGGGTGCTTAACAGGCTTCCCAATAAACCCCGGCCTATGGGCAAGATCTATCAGCCGGAAGTGGCTGCGAATGCGATCCTCTATGCCGCAGCACACAACCGCCGCTCCATCTGGGTGGGCGCTTCCACCTACAAGGCCATCATCGGTAACAAGGTCTGCCCGTCCTATGCCGACCATGTCCTCGCCCGAAATGGCTACCAGGGACAGCAGACAAAAGAACCGGTCTCGCCGGACAGGGAGAACAACGTATGGGACCCGGTACCCGAAGACCGCGGCATGCACGGCGGCTTCGGCGACGAGGCCGCGAGCCGTAGCGTCACGCTCTGGGCTGCTCTCCACCGCGGGTTCATCACCACCGCCGCAGGTGTACTGGTCCTCGCCTCAATGCTCGCTGGTAACAAGCTCACGAGCCGGCTCAGCGACAGCAGGAGTCATGGCCATAAACGATAACCGGAAATCGCGCCCTTCCCACCGCCTGCTTTCCGTCCAGAAAAAGGTAAAGACGATACCCGTAGCTCCCGCCACCAACAAGTCGATATAGTAAAGTCCATCTACGACGTCGACCACCGCATCTTCGGCCACCGTCTTCCACCCGTCCGTCGACCAGCGAACCCGCGCCGGCGCAAAAAGCTCGAGCCGTAACAGGTCGGGTGCATATCCCGGTACAACAAAAGGCCGGTCGAAACGCCACACCGCCAGCGAACTACGATGTTCATGCTTGATATACCGGTGTTGTGTGTGCGTGGGCATATCGAAGATCGACCCCTGCTTGAGGCTAACGGCCAGCTTGATATACTCCGCCTGTGTCCAGGTGAGCGGCATGGCGCTGCCTGTGTATTGCCCCTTGAAAAGCCCCATTTCGGGGATATCGTCCGCATCCCACACCTGTTCGGGAAAAAAACCTTTGTAACTAAAGTCTTCCATCGCTTTGAAAAGCTCCCTGGCTGCCTGGACATTGCCTGCCGCAAGTTCATAATGGGCACGCTCGCCGGTTAGCAACGGCCAACACCGGCCCTGACCATGGTCGGTAACCCCGAATGCCTGCCCCCGCTCATCTTCGCCATAGGCGTCCTTCGTAAATCGCCGCCAGCTGGGCCCCTGCGGAAGCTCCCTCTTCAACTCTCCGTCGATGACACGAAGAGTATTCAAAATGCACGGGTCATCAGGCCGCCGCAATCCAAAACGTACCAGCGCCAGCGCATCCACACTCACCATGTCGCCCACCGGGACATCACCCCCGGTTCCCCCATGATGTTTGATCCGAATGACGCGGTCCCGGACTTCCTCTGCCGGCGCAAACCAGGGATTTATCCGCATATAATAACCGTCCACCCCATGCTTCAAAGCCGTTTTCGTCCTCCGTACATACGTCCAGTCCTCGATGTGCGAATTCCAGTAGTCTGCCGTCGCCCGGCAATAGTCCGCCAGCACATTTTCATCAAAATGCTCCAGCATTGTCGCCGCGGCCAGCAACGCCGCGATCTGCACCGCCAGCGTAAAAGGTGAAAGCCCCGCCTGCTGTTCCCATCGGTCCTCCGGCGAGTAGGGCCCATGACGCAACAAAAATGTCACTGCTTTTCGTACAAAAGGCAAATATCGCCATCGTCGCTCCTTGTCGAGCAAGCCACGATGATCACAACTGTCCAGCAACAACAACGGCAATGCTACCTCGTCCAATTGCAACGAAGGCAGGCACGCCCTGCCATCCAGCCACATATTCTGCGGCCATTTGCCATCCCCATCCTGCGTCGAGAACAAATAGTTGATGATGCGCAACGCATCGTTTTGCGCGCCCAACGCCATAAACCCCCAGGCGCTCTCCACCAGGTCGCGCGGCCACACCAGGTGATAGCCGAGCCCGTCATTGATACCCCGCGTCTCTCCCCAGGGTACACTAAGACTGGCGATGATCCCCCCGGGATACCGCCGGCTTTCGCTGATCCGTAAGGCCGCCGCGCTCTCCCGCAAATATTTTGCCTTGACCGCATTCTTCCGTCTTTTCCCGGCCAGACTATCATGCCACGATTTCCATTCGTGGACATATTGTTCCATTGAAAAATCGAATCCGTCGAGCAGACTCGATCTCGCCTTTTGGGCCGCATCCTCCGGTCTATGCCCGAATCCTAAGGCGATCACGATCTCGCCACCCGCGGTCTCCGGCTCGGCGCATAGCTGAACATTCCCCGGACCGGCATAATCATGCAGCCGCGTCAATACCCCATGATCCCGGATATCCGAAAAGCCATCCGAAGCACCGATAAAACCTACCGTAGATTGCCGCCAGCCGACGTCACACGCTACCGCCAGTGACAAACCATCCCCGGTGGCAAAAAGCATTGGCATCCCTTTGAAGTCTTCGATCCACGCCTCGTTATGTGCCCCCTGGTTCCGCAAATGAGGACTGAGATATAGATAAAAACGCAATTCCGGTTTAGCAGCCTTCAGCTGGATCTTTTGCAACACCACGTCCCGGCGGGGATCGACGATGATAATTTTATGAATGCGGTAGCGACCCTCGGGGCAATGATTCTCCAACTTATACGCCGGAACACCCGCCGCGATCATCCGCTGCTTTTGCACGGTCTGTGATCGCTCGTCGGAAAAAAAATCCTTCCCGTCCGCGACAACGAACGCGCAATCGCGGATACAGGCGATATCCTCGCGGGGGAAATAGACTTCATTGAGCACCCCCTTGCCGATAGTAAAGCTTACCTCCGATCCTGGATTGAGAGCCCGGCCGATACCAGTCTTGCCGCCGCTTGTCCAGGGTGAGAATTGACCTGGCCCGCCTGGCGCGGGATTACGATGTCTATTCATTGGTTAGTGACTTATTTTTTCACGACCTTCCTTTTCCGGTAACACCAAACTCGTCTGCCCCTGACGCAGGGCCATCGCAACGACCTCGGCCGTATGCAGCGGTTTCCTGTCCGTCTGCTGCAGGATCTGCTCGCGGCAGCTGAAGCCATCCGCAATGATCAAGGCATCCCGCGACGACTCCCGCACCGCCGGTAACAATACCAGTTCCCCCGCCGCTACGCTCACATCATAATGGGTCCCTGCCTCATAACCAAATGCTCCCGCCATCCCACAACACCCCGAATCCACCTGATGGAAATTCAATTTCATTTTTTTATACAGAGCCTCCTCCGATTTCATCTTCATAATAGCCTTCTGATGGCAGTGACCATGGACCAGCGCTTCCTTCGTGAGCGGCGGGATAACGAAATCCGGCGCCTTCTTCTCCAGGAACTCCGCCAGCGTAAACGTCTGCTTTTTCAGCCTTCGGGCATCTTCGTCATCGGGGAAAAGATTGACGAGCTCGTCGCGGAAAACGGCGACACAGCTCGGTTCGAGCCCTACCACCGGCACACCGTTGCGGATCTCTTCCCGCAGCGTATCGAGGATCTTGCGCAGCAATGCCTCCGCTTTGTCGAGCATCCCATAGTCATACAACGGCCGGCCACAACAAAGCGATGCCCTCGGCATCACGATGCGGAAACCCGCCGCTTCCAAGACCTGTGTAGCCGCCTTCAACGTTTCCGGAAAGAAATGATTATTGAAGGTATCTGCCCAGAGGATCACCGGTGGCTGTTCACCCGCCTGAAGCCGGTTGCCCCAGGGTTTTTCGGGAATTAGCGGGCGCTTAAAAAACCAGCTTTTAAACGTCTGTGAAGCGAAAGCAGGTATCTTCCGCTGCGGCGCAATACCGGCGACCCATTTCGAGAACCGCGACAACCCCGGCGTCTGCGTAAAGAAGTTCGCCAGCCCGGGAGCCAGCGCCGCAAGCCGCGACCACCAGTAGATCATCCCGAATGCATACGCCGTTCGCGGTCTCAGCCTTCCTTTATAATGATGCGAAAGAAACTCCGATTTATAGGTTGCCATATCCACGTTCACCGGGCAGTCGCCTTTACACCCCTTACACGATAGACACAGATCCAACGCGTTCTTTACGTTCTTGTCCCTCCATCCATCGACGACATCGCCCATCAGCATCTCATACAGGAGCCGCGCGCGGCCCCGCGTCGAATGCTCCTCTTCCCTGGTCACCCGGTAGCTCGGGCACATCGTTCCCCCTTCCGTCCGCCGGCATTCGCCGATACCCACACAACGCAGGGCCGCGCGGCTGAAACGCTTCGAGTCATCGGGATAGTGAAAATGCGTCTGCGGCTCCAGGGGCTCATACTGCGCACCGGTACGAAGGTTCCGCAACTGTCCATATGGCTCCACGATCTTGCCCGGATTCATCCGCCATTCCGGGTCCCAGATGGCCTTGAATTCTTTGAAGGCTTCCAGCAGTACGGGGCCATACATATACTCCAGCAGATCGGCCTTGCTTTGACCGTCACCGTGCTCACCCGAGATGCTGCCGCCGAATTTGACTACCAGCTTCGCGCCTTCTTCGGTAAAACGTTTGTATTCCGCCAACCCTTCCGGCGTCAGCAGATCGAATGGCACCCGGCAATGTACACAGCCCTGACCAAAATGACCATACAACGGAATATCCCAGCCATATTTGCGGAACAGATCCCGCAGCTCGGCAAGATATTCGCCGATATGATCCGGATGTACGGCCGTATCCTCCCAGCCTTCCTCCGTGATGGGATCACCCGGCACCCAGGCCGTGGCGCCAAGACCCGACTCGCGGATCTTCCAGAGCAGGGTTTCCTGCTCCGGGTCATCGAATAAGCTCATCTCCGGCGGATCCTTCCGAGCCTTCAATTTCGCCATCATCGCCCGCCCCTTGGCATCCGATTCCGTCTTGCTGTCACCGTCGAATTCCACCAGCAGCCAGGCATTGCCGGCGGGAAGCAAGGTCAGGTTCTCCGTATGATAACCCTTCCGCTCCATATTCTTGATCAGCAGATCGTCGAGACCTTCGAGCCCAATGGGTTTGAACTTCAGTATCTCCTTGACATCCTTCCCGCTCTCATAGAGATCGGGATAACCAAGCACCACCAGCGACCGCGCCTTGGGGTTTGGCATCAGTTTCAACGTCGCATCGAGAATGGTCACACACGTGCTCTCCGTTCCGATTAGCGCACTGGCGACATTGAACCCTTTCTCCGGCAACAGGTCTACAAGATTATAACCGGATACCCGCCGCGGGATATCCGGAAAACGCGTCCGGATCAGATCCGCATACTTGTCGACCAACGCCTTCATGCGCGTGTAGATCTCCGCCCTACGACCCCCTGCAGCTACGATGCGCGCAAATTCTTCATCGGAGGTGGGCCCCACGGTCATTTTGATCCCGTCATAGGTGAGCACCGTCATCTCGGTAATATTATGTTCCATCTTGGCGCCATATCCATAATTGGCACTCATGATCGAGTGAACACCGCAGGAGTTATTACCCAGCATGCCGCCGATGCAACAATGGTTATGCGTGCTCGGGTCCGGACCAAAAGTGAGCCCATGTTTCTCCGCATGCGCCTTCATGTGGTCCAGCACGATACCTGGCTGCACCTTTATCGTCTTCGCGGCGATATCGAGATCGAGCACATTGTTGTAATATTTGGACATGTCCATCACCACCGCCACATTACACGTCTGACCCGCCAGGCTTGTTCCGCCGCCGCGGTTCACAAGTGGCGCCTTGTAACGCCGGCAGATCGCGACTACTTCTTCGACATCGGCCATAGTTCGCGGCACGACTACACCCAACGGGATTTGCCGGTAGTTGCCCGAATCCGTGCTATAGGTAGCCTTACTGCCGGCATCGAAACGCACTTCGCCCGAAATAGCCGACCGCAGCTCGAATTCGAGCCCTTTGACATCGACGCCCTCGGATTGCGGAGTGACATAACGAGTATCGTAATACGTGTTATTATAGAACAGCTCATATTTATTGTGGCTGTTGGTATGGGGTTGATACGTATCGTCCATCTCAAAAAGTTTCCATTACGCTTGGAAAAACTATGCCACCCGGTATTGCTGCGCTTCCCTGTCTTTGAATACAAGGCCGAGACCCGGCCGGGTCAAGTCGGGAACAAGCGCACCGTCGCGCAGTTCACCGACGCCCTCGAACAATGCACGCTCGATACGTATATGGTCATGGAAATATTCGGCAATGGAAAAACATGCCAGCGATAACGCTGGATGCAAATGGAGCGACGGTGCACAATGTGACGAGAACGGTATCCTGAAGGCCTCACACAAATGCCCGGCCTTTAAAAAACCCGTAATGCCACCGCATCGCGTAGCATCCGCCTGCAGGACATCTACCGCATCCGCTTCCAGCAAATTCCGGAAATCTGTGAGGGTATAGCCATATTCGCCGACAACGATCCGCATACCCCCGCTGAGCTGCTCCCGGATCACATGCAGCTGGCGCCGCGCCTCTGCCGGGACCGGCTCCTCCAGCCAGTCAACATCATACCCGGAGAACACCTGGGCCTGCGTCAACGCTTCGCTCACCGTATAGGCCGCATTTGCATCGACATACAATCCGGCCTTTTCCCCGATGGCCTCCCTCGCCACGCTAACCCGTCGTTCATCCGCCGCCGGATCCCGTCCAACCTTCATCTTCACTGCCTTAATGCCCTGCCCGACCCATCCGCTGAACTGGTCCCGCAACTCCTCATCGGTGTACGACGTAAAGCCGCCGCTTCCATATACCGGCATGGCGTCCCGCTCCTGGCCTAAAAGCCGGCATAACGGTTGATCCAGCAACTTTGACTTCAGGTCCCATAACGCAATATCCACGGCCGAGACCGCCATCATGGCCAGACCACTCTGTCCATTATTCCGGATCTGCCTGACGCAGGCCGTATGTATCGCCGGGATATCCATCGGATCATGGCCGACTACCAGCCGGCTCAACATGGAATTGATGGCTTCCACAATGGCTACATCACCATAGGTATAGCCAATACCCTCCTCGTCCCCACAGCGGATCTTGACAAGGATCATAGTCGTTTCCTTCCATTCCAACGTACCGTCAGATTCCGGTTTATCGGTCGGGATGGTATAGGCGCTCACCTGCAGCTCGCTCACCGGGCCCGCAGCCTGCACAGGCGGCGTCCTATTTTCAAGCGTGTTCATCGTGATGATGCGGTAAAAAGTTTTCGATGACCTCGTTATACGTGTCTTTGATGATATCCCACGCATTGGTATCTCCCTTGACCAACGCCGTCGTTAGATTCCTGGCCTGTTTGAGCGAAATATGCGGCGGAAGCGGCGGCACGCTGGGGTCGCTCAGCAGGTCGATGACCACCGGCCTACGCGCGGCAAACGCCTGTTGCAACCCTGCCGCGATCTCTTCCTCCTTCTCGATACGGATGCCCTCCAGCCCGAGCAACTCGGCATAGGCCGCATAGTTCATCTCGGGAAGATCCTGGCTTCCCTCGAATTTCGGATCGCCGTTCATCACCCGTTGCTCCCAGGTGACCATATTGAGGTCCTGGTTATTGAGTACCACGATGATCAACCGCGGGTCGCTCCAGCGTTTATAATATTTGGCAATCGTGATCAATTCATTGATGCCCATCATCTGCATGGCGCCGTCCCCTACCAAAGCGATCGGTACCCGGTCCGGATAGGCGAACTTGGCGCCGATGGCATAAGGAACCCCGGGACACATGGTCGCCAGGTTCCCAGAAAGCGAAGCCATCATGCCTTTGCGTATCTTCAGATCCATCGCAAACCACGTGGCGGTCGACCCCGAGTCCGAGGTGATGATACAATTGTCCGGTAACAGCGGCGACAGTTCCCAATAGAACCGCTGCGGGTTGATCGGATGCGCCGGTTGCATCGCCCTTGCTTCCAGCAGCTTCCACCACTTGTCGATCTCCCTGGTGATCTTCTCGCGCCATGACCTGTCTGTCTTTTTATTTAACAAGGGAATCAGGGCCTGCAGCGTCTTCCGACTGTCGCCCTGCAGATTGATGTCGGTGGGATACCTGAGCCCCAGCATCCGGCCGTCGATATCGATCTGTACAGCCTTCACCTTGCCTTCCTTCGGAAGGAATTCGGAATAGGGAAAACTGGTTCCTATCATCAATAAGGTATCGCAATCCATCATGAGATCGTAGCTGGGCTTCGTACCCAGCAAGCCGATGCTTCCCGTCACAAACGGCAACGTGTCGGGTAACACGGCCTTACCAAGCAAGGCCTTGGCAACCCCGGCGCCAAGCAAATCGGCAACCTCGATCACCTCATCGGCCGCATCCGCCGCGCCGGCCCCTATCAGGATCGCCACCTTCTCGCCGGCATTCAGGATATCCGCGGCCGCCTGCAGCTCGGCAAAGGACGGCACGATCTCGGGCCGGCTATAGCTCATGCCCGTATGCACGGTGCCATGCAAATGCGGCGGCTCGGCATAATCCAGCTCCTGCACGTCGTTGGGTAAGATCACACACGTCACGGTGCGACGCGTCCGCGCGATCCGGATGGCCCTGTCGATCAGATGCCTCACCTGCGTCGGCTCCGTAGCCATATGCACATATTCATGCGCGACGTCCTTAAATAACGAGATCAGGTCCACCTCCTGCTGATAGTCTCCGCCCATCGACATCCGCGCTTGCTGCCCCACAATGGCTACCACGGGCTGATGATCCATCTTGGCGTCGTATAACCCATTCAACAAGTGGATCGCGCCCGGTCCGGACGTAGACATACAGACACCTACCTCCCCGGTGAACTTGGCATGCGCACACGCCATAAAAGCGGCCATCTCCTCGTGACGCGACTGGATAAAATCGATCTTGTCCTTCGCTCGGTTCAAGGCTTCCATCACGCCATTAATACCATCTCCGGGGTACCCATAGATACGCTTGACCCCCCAGGCGATCAATCGCCCGACTATAAAATCACTTACTAACTGTGCCATATCGATGTTTTCAACGAGAGCAAAAAAAGTATGCCATTGTCCGGGCCCTCACTCCAGTTGCCCCTCGATCAGCTTTTGCGCCTCCCTGGGCCCCATCTTGTCCAACGCCTTGAATTTCTTTCCTTCCAGTTTGTTATAGTCGGCAAAGAACGCCTCCAGCTGGTCGGTGATCTGCCCCGGCAGGTCCTCCATCTTCTCGACATCCTGGAAGATATTCGAACACTTCGGAATGGCCAGGAACCGGTCATTCCGGATCAGCTTGTCGCTGTTCTTTTGTTTCGACTGCTCGGCCTTGATGCCC
>Ga0134128_10001400_pt1 | contig 31140 bp, 25 predicted proteins | sample KB31754_FD_96462 | JGI IMG/M metagenome (GOLD analysis project Ga0134128, IMG submission 96462) | Terrestrial soil microbial communities with excess Nitrogen fertilizer from Kellogg Biological Station, Michigan, USA - KB3-175-4 | ecosystem: Environmental > Terrestrial > Soil > Unclassified ... | reverse complement strand
GGCGGCGATTGGAGGCTTCTCCCCTCCGGAAGACACCGAGGCCTTAATTGCCGCTGTCTTCTCAGATCGGCAGCAGCCAATGCAAATAAAAGTCCGAGCGCCCATTAAACGTGGGGAAGCGCATTCGGCCGCGCACAACAGGTGGTGATAGGCCTAAAGCCTTGGGCAGACCGACGCCGGCTTCGAGCCCCAATTTTGTTGGGCTGGCCGAAAAAACTCAAAAAGTGATGCAGAACGATGCATTTTGATGCACGGCTCGCGCGAGACCCTCGAAATCAAGCGAATTTTGAAGGTTGAGCCGGTCCACGAATGCATCATCCAAGCAGCAAACACGGGGCGTTTGATGCATCGTGATGCACCGGCAGAAGAATCGAAAAGTGGCGCTCACACCTAGTGCGTGAGGGACAAGCGGTCGCAAGGCAATCAGGGATCTTGGAAGCCTTCAACTGAAGTGACTTTGGGCCCCCTCATTAACATTTGCCAAAGCCGGTGGTTAGAAGAATCGGTGGCTCGCTTTTCGCAGCATTTCAAATTCAGCAGGCGAGTGAGGATATGAACAAATCGTGGAAACTGGCCGGCGTGGTATTGGGAGCGGTGGGGTTGGGGATCGCAGCTAGCTCGTCGCGAGCAATTGCGGCGGACGCACCGGCAAGCGGTGCGGAGATCTGGAAAGACCCGGGCCAGTCACCCGCCGCGCGGGCGAAGGATTTGCTTGCGCGCATGACGCTGGAGGAGCGGGCGTCGCAGATCATGGCCAACACGCCCGCCATCCCGCGGCTGGGAATCCCGGCATACAGCCATCGCAATGAATGCCTGCATGGCGTGCTCAGTCCAGGTTCGACCGTCTTTCCGCAGGCGATCGGCATGGCGGCGACGTGGGATGTGCCGCTGATCAAGCAGGAGGCGGATGCCATCGCCACCGAAGGTCGCGCCAAGCACAATGATTATGTCGCCAAGCACAATGGAGACACCGGCGAGCATTTTGGCGTGAATTTTTATTCGCCGAACATCAATATCTTTCGCGATCCCCGCTGGGGGCGCGGGCAGGAAACGTATGGCGAAGATCCGTTCCTGACTACGCAGATGGGCGTAGCTTTCATCACCGGCCTGCAGGGGGATGATCCAAAATATTTCAAGGCGGTCGCCTGCGCCAAGCATTATGCGGTGCATAGTGGGCCGGAGAAAACCCGGCACGTTTTCGATGCCAAGCCGAGCGATCGCGATCTGTATGACACGTATCTGCCGGCCTTCGAGGCATCGGTGCGTGAGGCGCACGTCGATTCGGTGATGGCGGCTTACAGCTCGCTCTATGGCCTGCCTTGCCCTGCCGATCCGTTCCTGCTGACCGATCTGCTGCGCAAGCAATGGCGATTTGATGGCGTCGTCTTTTCCGATGGCGGCGCGATCGGCGATGTCTGGGCGGAGCATAAGTTTGTGCCGGGGCCGGTCGAAGCGGCAGCGGTTGCGGTGAAGGCCGGGTGCGACGTCTCTTCGGGCGGAATGGGACGCGCTGCGCGAAACGGGCAATACAACAACAACGCCCTCAAAGGCGGACGAGCGTTCATTGTCCTGCCGGAGGCGGTGCAGAAGGGGTTGCTGACCGAGGCGCAGGTGAATCAGGCAGTCGAGCGCGAACTGGAAATGCGATTTCGGCTTGGGCTTTTCGATCCGCCGGCGATGGTGCCCTTCTCAAAGATCGGCATGGACGAAGTCGATTCGCCCGCGCATCAGGCACTGGCGCTGAAGGTGGCGCAGGAATCGATCGTGCTGCTGAAAAATGATGGACTGCTGCCGCTGGATCGCGCGAAGATCAAAAGCATCGCCGTCATCGGCCCCGATGCCGACTCGGCGCGAATGCAGAACGGCAACTATGCCGCGCAAGCGACACACTCGATCACCATTTTAGAAGGCATCAAGGAAGTGGCCGGCGCCAATGTGCAGGTGACTTACGCCAGGGGCTGCCCGATGGCGCTGCGGGACGATCATTCCAACGGGCCGACGGCGGATGACACCGCGCAGGCGATTGCCGCGGCCAAGTCGGCCGACGTGGTGATCTTCGTTTCCGGCATCGACGCGACGCTGGAAAAAGAAGAAGGCGGGCCGCGACAGGCGAAATTCGAGGGCTTCGATCGCGGCGATCGCACGCGCATCGAACTGCCTTCGGTGCAGGAGGACCTGATCCAGGCGATCAGCGCAATCGGCAAGCCCATGGTGCTGGTCAATTGCAGCGGGAGCGCCATGGCCATTCCATGGGAAGCCAAGCATCTGCCGGCCATCGTACAGGCCTGGTATCCCGGAGAGCTGGGCGGCAAGGCGGTGGCGCAGGTACTGTTTGGAGAGATCGACCCAGCGGGCCGGCTGCCGGTGACGTTTTATGATTCCACGTCCGACCTGCCGCCCTTCGACGATTACGCGATGGACAATCGGACTTACCGCTATTTCAAGGGCAGGCCGCTTTTCGCGTTTGGGCATGGGATGAGTTACACGAAGTTCGATTATACCGATGCCAAAGCCGAAGGTGGCGCGGTCAATGCGAATGGAGCGATCAAGGTTTCGTTTGTCGTGAAGAATTCGGGATCGCGCGAAGGCGATGAAGTGGCGCAAGTCTATTTCCGCCATGCTCATTCCTCGGCACCGCAGCCCAATGAAGCGCTGTGCGCCTTCACGCGGGTTCATCTGGCGAAGGGCGCATCAAGCACGGCCAATTTGGAAATTCCCGCCCAGAGGCTCCGCTACTGGGACTCCGCGAAAAAGCACTATGTCATTGAGCCAGGCGATTATGAACTGCTCATTGGCGGCGCATCGGACGACATTCGGGCGAAGGTGAATGTGAAGGTGGGTACGTGAGATGGCCGGTGACAACTGCCTCATTCCCTCTCCCGGTACTCCGGGGGAGGGGAGGGTGGGGGCTTTTCCGCAATGTTCGTTGGACGACACAACCCCCACCCCAGCCCTCCCCCGGAGTACCGGGAGAGGGGGAAAAGAATCGCCACGTAAAGATCAGCGAATACCGGATATATTGATCGCCATGTATTATCTGCGTATGTGCATGCTTCAGATTATCGCGATTTTTGCGACATTTCTCGCGGTCAGCCAGCGCGCCGTCGCGGCTCCGCAACCCATCCACGTCACCGAAACCGACGCCACGATTTTCATTGAAACCGATGCCCTCTCGGCGACCATCGCCAAGAAGGGCTACGTCAGCGGCATCAAGGGCGGAACTTTTCTCGATAAGAAAACCGGAGCAAAAGATCTCGGCTTCGGCCTGCAGATCCAGGACTGGCTCATGGCGCCCGGCTGGCGCGATGATGGCTACGAGCGAACGCCAAAAATCCACGGCAACCTGCCCAAGCACATCGTCGAGGGGCCGCAGCTTTGCACGCGGGCGAATGTTCTGCCGGCGCAGGTCATTCGCGGAGACAGCTTCGTTGCCGTCAAATTGAATTACACTTACACCCAGGCCGGCGCGGGCTATAAATCGGGATCGACTTGGGAGCAGACGATTGTGTTTCAGCCGGGCGTGCGCTACGTGATTTGCGCCGAGCGAATCACCAGCAAGAACAGTGTCGATGATCTGTTCTATCGGCTCGACATGCCGGGCCATATTCGTCACAAAAATGGCGATAGTTTTAGTTACATTTATTTGAGCTATCTCGATAAACTGATCCCCTCATCGGCCTTTGACCATGATTTTGGCCCCGATGAGCGGTTTTTATATCAGCGCCACGACGATGCGATCCCGCAACGGATGATCCGTGCCTATCAGGTGACGCTTCGTGACAAGCCCGGCCCATGGCTGGCCGGGATGACGCTGGACCCGGCCGAAGTGTGTGAAGCCTGGTGCCACCAGCGCGGTTACGTCTGCATGATCCAGGAAATGCACCGCCGGCATGTCAATGCCGGCCAGTCTTTCGGAGCCGCCTATATCGTCGGTTGGTTCGACGACGTGCCGCAGATGCAGAAGACCTATGACCAATTCAAAGGTGCGCGCCGAATCGAAATAAGCGGAGGGAAGTTTGAACTGATCCGGAAATAGCCTCGGCCTGCGGCCGTCTATTGCCATTCTTTGGCAAAGATTGGCGAAGCCGCTATGATCATTCTATGGCAACTGGACCGACTATTACGACCGTGAATATTTCGCTGCCGCAGCCACTCAAGCAGTATGTAGATCGCAAGGTGGCGTCCGGAATGTACGGATCGGTCAGTGAATTTATCCGCGAAGCCATCCGCGAGAAGCAGCAGCGCGACAAGGAACGGCAGCATGCCCTGGCGCACCTGAGCCGCAAGCTGATGGAAGGGCTCGACAGCGGCGAGCCGGTGACATTCACCAAAGATCACTTCAAGGCAAAGAAGCGAGATTTGGCTCAGCGCGCCCTCAAGCGGCGGAGTGCATGAAATACGCGATGGACTTTACGGTTTCGGCGCACCAGCGATCGCCTCTTGCAGAATCTTCCTCGAATCCCCGTTAAGCCAGACATGCTTTGTGTCGCGCGAGATGCTGATCCAGTCATAGAAGATGAGATAGTCCAGAGCGGGCCGCAGTTTGCTGATCTCTTCACCTTGCTCCAGAAGCTTCTCAATGTCGCAGCCTTTTTCACGGGCGGCCAATTGCCGAAGAACGCCTTCGCCGCGGAGCTTCGCGGGCTGGGTGAACTTTCGCGCGGCACGAAGCGTGGCGATGACTCGGCGCAGAAGGCGCGGCGCAAGCACCGCCATCTCCGTGACCATCGGCACGCCTCGCGCGATCCCGCCGCCGATGCTGTATCCGGCTTCACCCCGGCTCGGAGCCTCGGCAGCGCGTCCGCCCGAAGTCAGATTGCTCGACCAGTCCATACCGCTTTGGCGGTCCAGCAGCCAGAACAAAATCACCGCCCCCGGCAAGCACCACCAGAAGATGTTCAGCCAGGCGATTCCATGTTGATAAGGCCCCATGATCCAGATAATCGCGCTCAGGATCACCGCATCGACCGCAATGCCCGGCAGCGACGCCAACGCAAGCAGCAGCATCCGCACATTCAGCGCGCGCTCTTTGCGATGGAGGGCTTTGCTTACGCCATCGAATCTTTGTGGCGGCGGACGGCCAATCGTCGGGGCGGCTGTCATCGGACTTGGGCCTCCGGTCAAACTTGGCTGCAAAAGCGATCTCTAGACGAGGCCCATAGTTTACCGATTGTTGCCGGATTAGAGAACACGCGGTTACTTAATCCCTGGGCGCTAAGCCGACGCTAGACTGCATCGCAATGTCTGCACGGCAAATCTTCTCATGCCGACCGTGATTACGCCCTCCCCCGAGGCGCTGCGTTCAACGGGTACATCTTCGATTGTCCGGCCGTCCAGCTCGACTCGCTGTACGTGCCGGATTCGACGATCCAGGGTGATGCGTTGCGGAGCTTCATCTCCCTTGGCATTGAAAAGTCGAATGGTCAGGGTGCCATTCTCGACAAAACCAGTGGTGGTCTCAAACCCAGAATCAGATGCGTCGAGCAACGACCAATGTGAATCATCGCGCGCGGGTGCAGCGCACCGTTTGGCGATCAGCGGCTCGCTCCACCGGGCCAGTTCGCGCCACAGCCGAGCTTTGGCCCAATCTCCAGCATGAGGCACCACCGCATACGAAACACTCGGCGCTCGCCCCAGCCCGTAATCGTGCCAGATTCCGCCACCCGCATAAGCCATCACAATTCCGAATGGCTCGCCGGGTGAAAGGCTATAGGCTGTCAGGTGGTCAGTCATCACGGCCATTCCGGCGCTGCCATCCTGCTCGACTAGGTCCACCCAGTTCATGATGAGATTATGCTTGAAGGAATCCCATGAATTGAACCGCGTGTCCGAAGTCTTGCTTCGGCAGACGTCAAACGGCGCATTCTTATCGAGCGTGGGCTGTTTGAGGCTGACGGGGAACAGTGCCTGAAGCTTGAACGACGAATCGTAGAATGGACGCTCATTACTTCGAACCGTGTTGCGCGTGGCCTCCCAGGGCTGGCCGACGCGGAATCGCTTTGCTGGCTGCGAGCCCCCATTTTCCCGGCGTCGGTTGTTGAACGGCTGAGTATCGGCCGGGAAATCGAATGTCGTGTGGAAATCGATTCGGCGCTGTCCCGCGGCAACTGAGATTCGTGAGACAAATGGCCATTCGCCAATCTTCCCGCGGATCTCCACCACAGCCTGAAGCGGGCCATGTTCGAGGAGTTCAATTTGAGCTGGTGAGTCTGTGCTGGAAAGCCACTTCCCCTCGCTCGGGAAATAGCCGCGAAATTCATTGAAAGACCGCCGGCCCGATGAATCGACAAAATCCCTCGGAAGGTCTTTCGCAAACAGTCGGCTGATCCTTCCACCTCGTGCTGGATCGATGGAGATGGAATACAGGTCCGTTTCAAGAGTGACAGTGCCATCCGCGTTCGTGATTGCTCTGACGATGGAGTCGCGCGCAACGGGCGCGCCATTCGCAACGGCCAGCTCATAGGTTTCATATCCCATCGACGGCACTTCCGCCGGGAAGACGAGGGATGCAGCCTCGGATGCGGTTGCGCGAATGATTTGGCTCGGGACCTCATGCCCCTGGTAATCGAGTACGCGAAGCGACTCGCCTTTGTCGATTTGAATAGCTGCCAAGTCGCGCCGGCGGAAGCCGGTGCTGTTAAAAACTCGAACGAAGCGTCCCCGTCCGCTTTTGTCCTCCGACACCCCTTCCATCGAGTCAGTCGCTTCGCCCACAATCTTCTGGCAAGTTGAATTGATCGTGTCGCGCTTCGCATCCGCAGCCGAGGCCCAGGTCCCATCGCGATGGCGGTTGTAGGAAACGATCCACACATCATGATGCTGCGACCAGAGCAAGAGCTTCCAGGCTTCTCGAAGTTCGCTTTCGGGAAACGGCCGGCCCTGTCGGACATAGGCCATTGTCGCGAGCTTCTCGGTTTGCACGAGCTGATTCTCGGAAGCGCGAACAACCTGCGCGATGCGCTGGAGGATTGTCCCGCCCCATGGCAAACCCACGCGCAGATCTTCCTGCGACGCCTTCCACTGCTTCTCGGGATGTGACGCGATGGTATCGACATATTGCCGCCAGGTGACGTTCTTCAGCGCGCTGACGGCCTCGCGATTCATCCCGAAATGCCACGGACGCCCGGGCCAGCCCATATCCTGCAAGGTGGTGCCCGAAGGATGTTCGACGCCGACTTCATGGCCGCGATCTATAAACGCTGGCGTCGGCTGCGCCCCCGCCATCGTGGCTGGCGGAACGAGATATTCGATCGTATATCGAGGAACCGTCGTGATAGCGGTGCCGTCTGATCCGATCCAGTGAATCAGATCCACGTCAACCGTCGGCGCGTGATAGCCGCCCCAACACGTCGAATTCTTCAGCACCGCCCGCTTGTATCCAAAAGACTTGAGCAATTGCGGCAAACAACTCGTCCAGCAAGGCTCCTGAACCGCATAAGTGTCCACCACGATGTCAGGGAATGCCGCGCGAAGTTCAGCCAGGCCAAATGCGATCTGGCGAATGTTGCTTTCGCCACTGGCGTTCCACATGTAGGCCTGACCGTAGCAGCCGGAAACAATTTCGACGCGAGCCGCGGGAGAGGAATCTGCGAGATGGTGCGCCAGCCGTTCGATCGACTTTGGATCGCTTTTGGCAAACACCGCCCACGAATAAGGCTCAATCTCAAACGACACTTTCCAGTTCGGAAACTTGTCCAGCCCATCGAGCACGTTCCGCAACGAATCGGGAGGCATGTGCCCGTCGACTCCGCCGTGATAACCGTCGATGTAGTAGAAGAGGCGCTCTTTCGCGGTGCCCGTAGCCGACGAATCTTTCTCCTGACCCTGCGCGCCACGTGTGATGACCGCAACCGACACGGATGCCGCGCCCTTCAGGATGTCTCGTCGTGATGATTTCCTGGAATGCATTCTCTGACCGGCCTTCTGACAACCAAGCTGCAGATTCACCTGCGCATTGACCACTCTCGCGCGCTTTACTCCGTGGCTTCGTCGATGTTGAGAAACCTGCCGACCGGTTAAAGTTACACCTATGCGTCAATCGATTTCCGTATTTCCAATTCTGCTGCTCTTTGCAATGACGTCATCCGCCGCGCGAGGCGTCGAACTGGGCGTGAAGCAGGACCACTTCACCATCGATGGAAAGCCGGCGTTCCTTCTGGGCTGCAGCTACTACAGTGGCCTCGGCGCTTCGGAGGAAACCCTTCGCGTCGATCTGGATGAACTTCATCGCCGGGGCTTCAACTGGATTCGCGTGTTTGCCGATTGGACCGCGTACAACAACGACCTGTCCGCGGTTGATGTGGGCACAGGCGCACCGCGCCAGCCCTATCTGGAAAAGCTGGTTCGGCTATGCGACGAATGCGATCGCCGCGGCATGATTGTCGATGTAACGCTCGCACGCGGAACCGGCGCTAACCACGAGCCGTGTCTGCGAACGCTGCCTGTCCATAGGCAAGCGGTTGAGACATTGGTTATCGCCCTTCAATCCCGGAAAAACTGGTATCTCGATCTGTCCAACGAGCAAAACATTCGCGACGTGCGATACACATCCGTCGACCAACTGGCCAATCTGCGCGATGCCGCCAAAAAGCTGAACCCGCATCTGCTCATCACCGCTTCGCATGGCGGAGACGCGTCCAAGGAAGAGATTTCCGGCTATCTTCAGAAGGCTCATCTTGATTTGATCTCGATTCATCGAGAGCGCGATGCAAAAGCGCCGGCCAAGGCGGCGGATGCGACTCGGCAATACAAGCTATGGATCCAGGAAATCGGACCGGTCGTTCCTCTGCAATATGATGAGCCGTTTCGTCGCGGATATTCCGATTGGGAGCCGATCGCGACGGATTTTGTAAAGGACTTGCAAGCATCCCGCGATGCAGGCGCGGCGGGTTGGTGCTTTCACAATGGCGATAGTCGCCGTGCTCCGGGTCGCAAGCCACGCCGTTCGTTTGATCTGCAAAACCAGTCGCTTTTCGAACAGTTGGATAGTCAGGAGCAGCAGTTTCTCAGGCTTTTGCCGGCGGCTTTAAAGTAACCCGCCGATCCGCGAGGCCCGCGTCGATGGATGATGCATCGAAACGGTTGCACGAGGAAACCATCAGCGATTTTTGGTCTTAGCGGTCTTCGCCTTCGCGCGCAACTGCTTTACGCGATGCGATACGACCCGCTTGATGAAGCCATACGGGATCGGCTCATCCAGTGGAAAGCGCAGATTTCCCTTCGGCCCGGCATACGGCGCTACAGCTTTCATTAGTTTCGGATCACCTTTGATCGGCGGGAAAATTCCGATATGGCTCTTGAAAGCCGCGAAATAAATGATGATGCCATTGAGCTTGAACGCCGGCATGCGATAGCTGATGACTTCTTCGGCTTCCGGAGCCGCGGCTTGAACGATGCGCCTGATCCGCTGGAGGATCGGTCGCACTTCGCGCGGGCAAGCCTGGATGTAATTGTCGATGGTCAACGCTTGTTTCGATTTGCTCGACATGCTCTCCCTCGTCAAACTATTCTACATTTTGTGCAAGAATCGAACCGGCATCTCAAATGCCGGCCTATTATAAATGCCGTCTGGCGCGACATGAGGCTGAGCCGCCTCGATCATTTTAAACGGGCCGCCAGAGCCTATCGAAAGGAAAGGGGGCAACATGCCCAAACTCAATCAAATCGTGGCAGTGGTCGCGGGCAAGAAAACCCGTGTCGAAAAGGAACTGGGCGAATTGAACAAGGCCATCCAAAAGGGTGACCTGTTTCACGGCTTGAGCCGCCAATATCAACCCGTCGAGGAAAATGGCGAGCAGTTGCCCGCTGAGTCCAAATACCCGCAAAGACATATCGGCGAGATCCTCAAGGAGGCTCGCACGATATGGACGGAAATCATGGATGCAGTGGCGACTCAGGAATGGGGCAATACCGCCGCCAAGAGTGACGTAGTCGTCGATGGCGAAACCATCCTCAAGGCAGTCCCGGTGACGGTGCTCCTCTATCTCGAGAAGCAGTTGAACGACCTCAATACATTTGTTGGCAATCTTCCGACGCTCGATCCGTCTGAACGTTGGACGCACAACGGACAGACCGGCAAATACGTCACCGAGCCGACAAAGACCATTCGAACAAAAAAGGTCCAGAAGCCCATCGTGCTTTACGACGCGACCAAAGAGCATCCGGCACAGACTCAACTTGTCACCGAAGACATTACCGCCGGCCACTGGACGACAACCAAATTCGCGTCGGTTCTGTCAGCGACGGAAAAGCGTTCCATGCAGGACCGCATCCACACTTCAAGAGGCGGTGAAGGTCGCGCGAGAGGAGGCCAATAGCGCGGAAGTCAAGCAAATGCATATTGCAGGACAAGTGCTGAACTTCGTGTTCGGCAAGTAACGATTCTCTTTTCGAGCGCAGTCTTAGGCTTATGTCTCAGGCTTACACAAACGCCCGTGGTGGTTCGAATCCACCCCTCCGCATTGCTTGGTTTTCTGCGGAGGTGCTGGAATTGGTAGACGGGTCGCCGTAAGGCGATGGGTGTGTCAGTAACAGACTATCGCTCAAGGCTGAGCACAAGCGCGGATTGCCCGGTCAAGTCCCAAGGCTTTTGCGGTAGATGCCCGTTCAATTCGGGCTCCCGTCTTTCGACGACGGGATCGTCCAATGGCAGGACATGCCGCATGAGATTCAGCTGAGGGTTAAACGTACAAGACGGGCATGTCGTAGGCACGCGCAACTATGCGCCCCCGGTCATCGGATACGTGGCCGGGGGTCATTTTTTGCCAGACGGCAATCGAGGCGATTCGAAAAACGAATGCCAGTAAATCGTCAAAACGTGCCAAATCTCAAAGTGTTATACAAATGGCAATGAAAGCTTTCATCCTGATGGCCTTGATCGCCACATCATTGGCCCTCGCTGGGCAATGGACAAAGCTCTCTCCGTTGCCCGACAAAGAGGGTTTTGCCGGTTCGTTCGCGGGCACCAGCAACGGCGTGTTGATCGTCGCGGGCGGCGCCAATTTTCCCGACAAGAAACCATGGGAAGGCGGCAAAAAAGTCTGGTACGACTCGGTCTTCGTGCTGAAGAAAGCTGACGGAAAATGGACGACTGCCGGCAAATTGCCCAGGCCATTGGGTTACGGCGTAAGCGTGGCGCACGGCAATGAAATCATCTGCGTCGGCGGCGGCGATGCGGAACGGAACTATGCTGATGCGTTCCGCCTGGAATGGAAAGACGACCGATTGGTGACATCTAATCTGCCGCCCCTTCCCAAGCCGCTGGCCAATGCATGCGGCGCGTTGGTCGGTGACAATCTATATGTCGCGGGCGGTCAGGAAAGTCCGAGCGACACATCGACATCCAATGCGCTTTATCGGATTGACCTGGCAGCAGCGAGACCGTCTTGGGTAGAACTCGAGCCGTGTCCTGGCGGTGGTCGAATGCTCGCCGTCGCCGCCGCATTCGACGGCGCATTCTGGATGGTCGGCGGCGTCGATCTGTTCGCTGGCAAAGGCGGCGTGCCGGAACGGAAATACCTCAAGGACGCTTATCGGTTTGAACCCAATCAGGGTTGGAAGCGAATCGCGGACTTGCCGCACGCTGTCACCGCCGCGCCCTCGCCGGCGCCGACTGACGAATCGGGTTTTTACATCCTCGGCGGAGACGACGGCTCTCAGATCGGGATCGCCCCCGAAAAGCACTCCGGATTCAATAAGATAATTCTTCGGTACGACTTGAAGACCGACAAATGGATTGATTCCGGCGCAGTAACTTGGCCGCGCGTGACAGTGCCGTGCGTGACATGGAAAAACTCGTGGGTGCTACCGGGCGGTGAAATTCGACCCGGCGTTCGGTCGCCGGACGTGGTCTGCTTCACGCCCGAAAAAAAGCGATAGCGGGATTATGCTCAAATCCTCTCCCTCATTCGCCCGAACGGCATGGCTCATCGTGCTGCTGCTCATGCCGGTGGCGATGCTCAACTATCTCGACCGGCAACTGCTCGCATCGGTGAAGTATTCGGTGATGCGAGACATCGTGACCATCGGCACCGACGCGAATTGGGGGCGCATGCTCGGCCAATTCAAATGGGTTTACGCCATTCTCAGCCCGATCGGCGGCTATGTTGCCGACCGGTTCAGCCGACGGCTGACGATCTGCGGCAGCCTTTTCGTCTGGTCGGCGGTGACCTGGTGGACAGGCCATGCCACAAGTTACTCGGATTTGCTGTGGGCCCGATCGCTCATGGGGATGAGCGAGGCGTTCTATATTCCCGCCGCCCTCGCGATGATCACCGACTACCACAACGGGCACACGCGATCGCGCGCGGTCGGTCTGCACCAAGTGGCGATTTACTGCGGTGTCATCGCAGGCGGGTTTGGCGGATATGTCGCCGACGCTCCTTCGCTTGGTTGGCGGTTCTCGTTCGACGTGTGTGGAATCTTCGGCTTGATCTACGCCCTGCCGCTGGTCGTGCTTCTGCGCGATGTGCCGAGAGCCAAAGATGAGGCGCAGCGACCAACTGCCAGCCCGCTTCGCGCTGCGTGGGAACTGTTCTCGAATTTTTCCTTTATCCTGCTCGTGCTTTACTTCACGCTGCCGGCCTTGGCGGGTTGGGTCGTGCGTGACTGGATGCCGGCAATCCTCAAGCAGAAATTCAACATCGGCCAGGGACAAGCAGGCGTGGCAGCCACCGTGTACTGGCAGGTGGCGGCGATATTCGGAAGCATCCTGGGCGGCTGGCTCGCCGATCGATGGATGCAACGCCGCGCGCGGGGACGGGTCTTCGTCAGCGCCATCGGAATGGGCCTGATCGTGCCGGCCATCTTCGGCGTCGGCAACGCGGGTACGCTTGGAATCGCGATCGCATTCCTGGTGCTGTTTGGCCTGGGCTGGGGATTCTTCGACACCAATAACATGCCAATTCTGTCGCAGATCGTCCGGCCACACCTGCGCGCGACCGGTTATGGCGTGATGAATTTCGTCAGCATCAGTTGCGGCGGGCTTGCCGACTGGGGATTTGGCATCCTCCGAGATCGCAACGCGCCGCTCAACGAGATCTTTAGCATCTTCGCCACAGCCGCGATATTGTCGGTGGTCCTGGTTCTTTTGATTCGACCGCGCCCCGACCTAATCACGATGGAGCATGAAGCATGACGATGAAGTTGCACGGCCTCGTTGCGGCCACGCACACGCCTTTCAATTCCGATGGCGAATTAAACCTTGGAATCGTCGAGAAGCAGGTCGAGCATCTGCTTGCCGACGATGTTCGCACGGCCTTCATCGGTGGGACCACCGGAGAATGCCATTCGCTGACTATCGGGGAACGGCTGGCGTTATCGCAGCGGTGGGCCGATGTAGTGCGCGGATCACAAATGCACTTCATTGTCCACGTCGGCTCCAACTGCCTGGCCGATGCTCGCCGGCTGGCATCGCAAGCACAGAGCATTGGCGCCACCGCCATCGCAGCCCTGGCTCCAAGTTATTTCAAGCCCAAAACCCTTGATGCGCTGATCGAATGCTGCGCCGATGTTGCGGGGGCTGCGCCTGGCCTGCCCTTCTACTTCTATGACATTCCGGGTTTTACCGGCGTGCAATTCCCGATGCCGGATTTTCTCACCTGTGCCGCCGATCGGATTCCAACCCTCGCCGGCATCAAGTTCACCAACCCGGATCTGATGGCGTACCAGAAGTGTCTGCGCGCGCAAGCGGGCCGGTTTGATATTCCGTGGGGCATGGACGAATTCTTGTTGGCGGCGCTGGCCTTGGGTGCGGTCGGCGCGGTCGGCAGCAGCTATAACTTTGCAGCGCCGCTCTATCACCGCGTGATGGCTGCTTACCACAAAGCTGATATGGCAACGGCCCGAGATGAGCAATTCCGCTCCATTGAACTCATCGAATTGCTCGCCCGGTTCGGCTACATGGTCGCGGCAAAAGCAACGATGCGCTTCCTCGGCGTCCAGGTCGGCACGGCCCGACTTCCTCATACCAACCTCACGGCTGAGCAGAGCAAACAATTGCGCGCCGCCCTCGAACGGATGGACTTTTTCGGCCGTGTCCGGAGCACGCCTTTGCAACGGTGACAGCCGCCGCTCTACGGCGCGTATACCAAATACAACATCGTCCCACCTGCATAGGCAAAGCTGATTGCCAGCAGTGCCCAGCCGAGCGCTCGGCGTCGGGTGATCTTGTACCAGAGATAAATCCCGCTCAGCGCGAAGACAATCATGGAAGCACTGGCCAGGTCATAAAGGACAGCCCAAAACACGTATAGCGGGCCACCGTTGTAGCCATGCAGACGGTGGAAGGCGTTGAGCGTCCCGGCGAAGTTCTGCGTCGATTCGGTCACCTCGACGCGCCCGTCGGGATGGACGATGGCCTGCTGAACATCGCCCGGGCGGGAATAGGTAAATTGCCAGGAACCGTCGTTGCGCTTGCGGGCGGGCATCGGCTTTCCATGGAGTCCCAATTGATTTTCCACAGCCGATTGCAGTTCTTGCGGATCAGAGCTGACGGGCGTTGCGACCTTCTCCTCGCAGACTGTTTTAGTGGGCGGATGCGCGCCGAACCATTTGCCGTGCAGGATGACATAGCCGCTGACGAAATACATCAGCACGAAGACCATCAGCACAAATGAGGTGTACAAGTGAAGGCCGCGGATAATTCGATAGATTTTCATCCCCACACCCGGATGTAGATCATCAGGAAGAGCGAAAGCGCCACGGCCGTTCCAAGCACCGACCAGCCGACGACTGGCCGGGCGCTGCGGGATGACCAGAGATAGACGCCCGAAATCGCAGCGAAGAGCACGACGAACGTGCACAGCTCCGTGTACCATCCCCAAATGTTCAGGAAACGGGAGTTGGGCAGTGTTTCCAAACCGTGCAGTCCACGCACAACCTGCCATGGGCCGGTGTGCGTCTCGGTGACGATGGCCTCGCTTCCTCCCTTGGAAACCCGGATGAGATAGGTTTTGCCGGGCCGAGAGGCGGTGAACCGCAGATCGCCGTTCTTCTCTCGATGCTCGTTGTAGGCCCAGCCGATCAGGCCCAGCTCGTCATGAACGCCTTTCGCCTCGGCTGCGTCATCGGCCCACTTCGCAGGCGTCACACTCCGCTCCCACGTGATCGTCGTATCGCCCGGTTCGGCAAACGCGGGGCGATGGTTGTACAGCAGCGAGCTGATTCCAAATATCAGCAGATAGCTGGAACAGAGCAGGCCGCCGTAAAGGTGGAGTCGCAGAATCCATTTGCGCATGCGTCGCCCTTTTCGCTTTCAGGTCGAATTGAGAATCATCAATGCATATCCGATGTGGGCCAGAAAGTTGAATCTATCAAATCCGTGCCTTACCTCGACCGGCGATATCGTCGCCGATACATTGAGGAGGCATGAAACTCCTGCTGGTCGAGGATGACCAGAACACGATTCTGTACCTGCAAAAAGGCTTGACCGAGAGCGGCTTTGTCGTTGATGTCGCCGAGGGCGGCGAGAGTGCACTGCATCTGGCGGACGCGAGAGAATATGATCTGGTAATCCTGGACGTGATGCTTCCCGGCCGGGACGGATGGAGCGTGCTCCGGGAACTTCGCGTTCGCGGGAAACAGATGCCGGTGCTGTTTCTGACGGCCCGCGACACCGTAGAAGATCGCGTCAAAGGATTGGAATTGGGCGCTGACGATTACCTTGTCAAACCTTTCGCATTTTCGGAATTGCTCGCTCGGATCCGCACGATTCTTCGTCGATCGACAAAACTGCAACAGGACTTGCTGCGTGTGTCCGACCTGGAGGTAGACCTTGTACGTCACCGGGCGACGCGCAGCGGGCAGCGCCTCGATCTGCGCCCGAAGGAATTTGCTCTCCTGGCACTTTTAGCGCGCCGCACGGGTGAGGTCCTCTCTCGCACTTTCATTGCCGAGCAGGTCTGGGATATGAACTTCGACAGCGACTCCAATGTGGTGGACGTGCATGTCCGCCGTCTTCGCAAAGAATTGGACGATCCCTTCGAACGCAAATTGATTCACACCGTTTGGGGAGCGGGCTATGTCCTTGAAGACCGAGGCTGACAAGATCGCGCCGCCCAGACAAAACCGGCCGGCGAGTTTGGCGCTTCGGCTCGCGGTCGCATTTGCCGTGGCAGCATTCCTGCTCCTCCTGGCCGCGATCGCATTTCCGTACTTCGCGCTGGCGTTGAATCTGGACCGCGAAGACAACGAATCGTTGACGGAAAAGGTTGCGGTCATCGATGCGTTGGCGCGCAAGTCGCCAGTCAATTCGGCTGAGTTTCGTGACGACTTGCAGCAGGAAGCAGAACTGCAGGTTTCTTCGCCGGTAGTGCTCAGAGTGTTGCGTGCCGACGGCCATGTGCTGGTTGAAAGCAAAGGGATGTCGGCGATTCTGCCTACCAGTGCATTTCCAGAGCCGACAAGGTTCGGCGCGGGTCCGGATCGATTTGTAGACATGACGTTGCCCGATGGCAGAGCATTTCGGGTGCTTTCCCAAAGGGTTTCTTCCGCGGGCTCGTCGAAGGATTCACTTGCGGTCCAAGTGGGACTCGATCGAAGCGCTGAAGCTCGGCTCTTATCGAACTATCGCGTAGGTCTAATTGCCGAACTCGGACTCGGATTGGTTGCTTGTGCCATTGGCGGATACTTGATTGCCCGCCGCGGCCTTAGACCGATTTCGCGCATGGCCGAGACGGTTCGTCACATCGGCTCGGCCACACTCAATGAGCGAATCGCGCCGGGCGGTTTTCCGGCGGAACTTTCGGCGCTCGCGTCCGCCTTCAACGTGATGCTGCAACGGCTGGAAGATGCCTTCACGCGGCTCTCTCGGTTCTCGGCCGACATTGCGCATGAGTTGCGGACGCCAATTAACAACGTGCGGGGATTGGTGGAAGTTTCGCTGAATTCATCTCAACCCGAAGCGGAAAGAAATCGGCTTCTGGCCGCTTCGCTGGATGAATGTCAGCGATTGTCACGGCTCATCGACAACCTGCTGTTTCTGGCCCGGGCCGAAAACCCGCAAACGCAAATCAATCGGCAAGTCGTAAATGTCGTCGATGAACTCAAGAAGATGCAGGAGTTTTATGAAGCCGCCGGTAGTGAAGCGGGCGTAACGATTCAACTCGATACGATGCAGTCGGTCGAAGCGGACGTCGATCGGCTGCTGCTTCAGCGGGCAATCGGGAACTTGATCGAGAACGCGCTGGCTCACACGCCAAACGGCGGCGTTGTGAAGTTATCCGCACAACGTCTTGATGGGCGCGTCCGCATCGAAGTAGCCGATACGGGTCGGGGCATTCCTGCCGAGCATTTGCCGCATATTTTCGAGCGGTTCCATCGCGTCGATCCTTCCCGCTCCAAAAACACCGGCGGATTGGGCCTTGGGCTGGCGATCGTCAAAAGCATCGCCGGATTGCATGGCGGTACAGTCGAGGTGCGCAGCGAAGCAGGGGCCGGCTCTTGTTTCACGCTGATCATTCCGGCACAAGCGACGGAACCGGTTGCCGCGGGTTAATGCACTACTTCGCATCCGAGAGGTAACAGCCGGCAGCGATTTCCAGCGCAATTCGATTGTCAATCAAATCCCTTTGAAGTTTCAGCACGTTGATCTGCCTTTGCTCGAGATTCCCGATGGCGGAATAGTAACTGAGCGCATCGACATAACCCGACGCCCGCGCGATGCGATAGGTTTCCACGAGGTTCTTGAGACTTTCAACCGCATTCGCCTCCGCTGTCAACTCAGTTTCAATCTGGCCAATCTCTGAAAATGCCGCGGCAACATCAGACTTCGCCTGGAAAACGCGATTGACATACTCGTCAAACAGCCGCTGGCGCGTTGCAGTTTCGGTGGCAATGGCTCCCTGGTTGCGGTCGAAGACCGGAATATCAACCGTGACGCCGAATCCCAGTGTATTAATATTCTCGGCGTCGCGATCCTTGTTGAAGCCCAGACCGATTTTCGGAAATTGCGCCAGCACTTGGGCGCGGAGCGTTTGTTCCTGGCTGTCGTAGCCTCGCCGAAGCGCCAGCAGGTCGAGTCGCCGAGCTTCTAACTTTTCCAGCAGTTCCCGCTTGTCGGGCAGATTGAGCCGGGTCGGCAAATCGATTGCTTCAATTTCAACATCCGTTTCGGCCGGTAGCCCCAGCGCCCGATTGAGCAGCAGCTTCTGGTGTTCCACATCGCGCGAAGCGCCGGCAACAGTAATATATGCATCCTGGTCCGCCGCCTCGACAGCCGCGACATCCAACGTCGTCTTTGCGCCGCTCTTCGCTCCCTCGCGCATGAGCCGAAGGTTTTCGTCCATCCGCGATTTGATGTCTTTGGCGAGTTGCAGTTGCTTCTGCAAGACAGCCAGATCGTAAATCGCCATCTTGGCGGCTTGTGCAACCTGCCACTCCTGCCACGCGATATCCAAATTCACCGATGCGGACTTCGCCCTGGCCGCGCGGATGTGGGAATCGCGCGTGATCAGTTGCGTGACGTCCCAACTCAGGCCAAAGGCATATGCATTGATCGTTTTGACGTCTGAGCTTCCTCCGTAGGGGAAGTCTTCACCGAAGGAAAGCTGCGGATTGGGCAGGATGCCTGCCGTCAGAACCTGAGCCTCGGCGCTGTTATGTTCATCGCGAATCGCCCGAAGTGAAGGATTCTGCAACACGGCAAGGACTGCCGCCTGTTCGGGCGTGAGCTTCTTGAGGCTCGTAAAATCAATGGGCTTGAGCAGCGGATGATCAATCTTCGAGGCTTGCTCGCGCAAAGCATCGTCGGCCGGTACTTCTAACCGCGCATTGACGGCATCGCTTGTCAGCGGCTGCGGAGAGTAGCTCTTGCATCCGCTCAATGCAAAAACCAAGGCCGCCACCAATGAAAATGACCTGCTCATTTGCGATCCCGATAAAAGCGGGCATAAAGCGCCGGCACCAGGTTGGTGCTTAGGGCAGCGCTCCAAAACACGCCGCCGAGCGTGACCAATGCCAATCCCTGCTCGGGTGCCGCGCCTCGTCCCCAGCCCAAAGCGGTCGGCAACATGCCGAGCACCGCGGTCAGCGTGGTCATGACGATCGGTCGAAACCGTACATGCACTGCCTCGCGAATCGCAGCTTCGGCGTCCATCCCAGCCGCCTGATTACGCCGGGCGCGATCCAGCAAAACAATGTCGTGATTCAGGCCAATGCCGATCAGTGTGACAAAACCGACTAATCCGATCGCGTTGAGCCCAACTCCGCTCAGGCCCATCGCGAGCATGCCGCCGGTGAATGCCAGCGGAACCTGTAGGAGAACCAGCCAGACGATTGTCATTTTCTGAAACTGCAGAAGCAGGATCCCGATGACTAGCACGACGGCGGCGATCACCGCCAGGCCCGTTGCGACTGCCGTGGATTCGAGTTGTTCCAGCAACCCGCCAAAAGAAATCTGGTATCCCTGCGGCAAATGCAGATCTCTGATTGCATTCTTGGCAGCCCTCACAGTGCTACCTAACGGTCCCGTAGGCGTGGCCAGAATTTCGACGGAACGGAGCCCCTCAACATGGCGAATCCGGTTCGGCGTTGCTACGAGCTTCACATCGCAAAGCTCTCCAAGCGGCGTTGTTCCCTTGTCGGTGCGAACGAGCAGTTTGCGGACCCCATCGATCCCCATGTCCGGCGCCGTCGGCAGACGAACATAAATCAGCAGCGGAGAATCCCCTTGCGGAACCGTCGCCACTACTTCGCCCGCCAGCAGAGGCTGTATCTGTTCCCCGATTGAAGCGGGCGTCGCACCGTAATTCGCAAGGCGATCGTTGATCGGTTCGATGCGCAACACGGTCACCGGATAGGCATCATTGTTATAGACATCCGACAGTGCCGGCAGCTTCTTCAATCGTTGCGCAACCTGTTCGGACAACGTCCGCAATTGGTCCACGTCCGGACCAGAAACGCGCGCAACAAACGGCTGTGGAAGCCCAAGGAGGCTTTCGCCAACCCGTTCGATCGTCGGCGTGTTCATATTCTGCTGCGTCGCGTCAACGTGACCCTCATCCAGCAGCCGACGCGAAATCGAATCGAGACTCTTCTCACCCACGCCGGGCTTGAGAATGATCTGCACTTCCCCCTCGGAGCTCGCTTCCGTGTAGGCCGTTCCACTGGCCGAGCCGATGCGGACGAAAACATGCGCCACATCCGAATCGGCAAGCAACTGCGACGTCATCCTCGCCGCGGATTCCTGCGTTTGCTCCAGCGAGGATCCCGGCGGCAGCGAAAAGCTCTCCAGCACCACACCTTCGTTGGGCAGCGGAAGGAAATTGACATTCACAAGAACCATGGCGGCGATGCCCGCGCCAAGCAACGCGACGCTGGCGATCAACATCCGCCATGGATGGCGAATTGAGACATTCAGCAGCCGCTCATTATGACGGCGCAGCCAGTCAAGAAATGTGGCCCCGATGGGTTGGCGCTTGCGATCCTTGGGCTGGCTGTGGGCCAGGACAACAGGAATCAGCGTAAGCGACACCAGCAGCGAAGCGGTCAGGCTGATGGTCATTGCCAGCGCGAAAGGAACGAAAAACAACTTTGCCAATCCACCCACCAACAGCAGCGGCAGGTAGACGGCAACCGTGACGAACGTCCCGCTCGCGTCGGGACCGGCGATATCGCGCACGCCATTCCAGGCGGCTGTGATGCCGCGCTCGCCCATTTCCCAGCGATGGTAGATCGATTCCAAAACGATGATGCTGTCATCCGCCAGACAACCGACGGCCAGCGTCAGCGCCCCAAGCGTCAGCAGGTTCAGCGTATGCCCCGCAACGTAAAGACCGGCCACTCCCATCAGGAGGGATAGAGGAATGCTCAATGCGAGAATTCCCACACCTCGATGCAATCCGAGTATGAGAGCCAGCACGATGATCGCCAGGAGGCCGCCCACCAGAAGATTCCGGCTCAAATCGGAGCCGGTCAGGCCTACGACATTTCCCTGGCTATACACCTGTTCCCATCGTGCGCCCGCCGGCAATTGATCCTGCATCGATTGCAATGCCGCGGAAACCGCCTTGCAGACGGGAATCGTTGAAGCGGTCGGCTGCTTCACGATCACCAGGCCGAGCGCCGGATGTCCGTCGAAGGTCACTGCGCCGTTCACGGGAGTCGCGGAATCCGAAACGGTGGCCACTGCCTTGAGCGGCAGACTTGAGCCGCCAGTTGTCGGGATCGAAATGTTTTCCAGGTCGGCCGGAGTTGTAGGCAGATACCGCAGCTCTGCAAACACGTCCTGGTGCCCGAGCCGCTGAAACCCGGCCGGAGTTTGGATGACTTGAGAATGGAGTGCGCCGACGATGGCCGCCGCTAAGACACCATATTGCTGCATGGCCGATGGCCTGGGCTTCACCCACAGCGCAACGTTGCCCGCTCCGAAAAGCTCGACACGCTGAACGCCATTGATGCTGCGCAACATCGGAACGACATGGGCTTCCAATTGCCGTTGAACTTGCGCCGCGGGTGCATCCGATGGCAAGACCAGCGCGTAATCCGCGACCTCGTTGATCGCATTGCCCATGATCTCCGCGCCGATGTCCAAGCCGGCGGGAAGATTGGCCCGCGCGCGGTCGATTGCGCTGTTGACCGCTTGCAGGTCGGCCTGCGCATCGCTTCCTTCGGAGAATCGCACATCGATCTCCGCGGTGCCCTGGCTCAGGTCGGAGCGCACCGAGACGAGGTTGGGCAGGCCAAAAAGTTCCCCTTCGATGGGCCGGGCAATAAGCGTTTCCACTTCCTCGGCAGTCGACCCCGGATCGTGGGCAACGATACTGATTTGCGGATAATCAAATCGAGGAAGCACCTCGACTGGAATCACCCAAAGCGCATACAGACCCCACGCCGCCAGCGCGCCGAAAGTGAGCGTCCACAACACCGGACTTTTCAGAAGGTGTCGCCAATCCATTGTCTTAGTCCGAGTGCTGGTACTGCTTGGTAAAGTCGCGATTGAAATGAAGGTAAGCATCGGTCACGACAACCGATTCGCCGACAGAGAGCCCGCTTCGAATTACCGTGTTTCCCCCGTCTTCTTCGCCAGGGTCGATTTGCCTTGGCTTCTCGTCGTTCCCCGAGATCACGACAACCCACCACTTCCCGGCAGACATCACAAGCGCTATCGTCGGAACCTCAATGACGCGTTGAGATTTACCCGAAAGGATCAGCGTGCCCGATTCACCAAGTCGCAGGGAAGGACTGGCTGGTCGCGTAGTTGCTTTTGAAGAGGATACGCTGCAAGCAGCCAGTACACTTCCATCGGGGCGCTGGGCTGCGATGATGCGCGATAGTTCTATTCCGACTGGGGAAGACCCATCGCCGGGCGTGAAAATGCCGCGCATTCCAACTGATAGAGCTCCGGCCTCTTCGCCCCAAAATGATGCCTCGAGCCAGACGGTTTTTTGCGGCTGCAATTTCGCAATCGGTGCATCAACCGCAACATGCTGCCCCTCCGAAGCCAAAGCCGCACTGATGACCCCGTCGGCAGGCGCACGAATCTCTCCCTGCGAAATGAGTAAATCCAACGCGTTCTTTGCCGAATCCAGATCGATTGCTGCAGTCGCCGCCCCGTTTTGCGCTGTCTGCCTTTGTGCGGTGGTAACCAAGCCTTCGGGGGTCTTGCCCATGCCCTCGACCAAATCCCGCGCGAGCTTCAGATTGGCGGTGGCCCGATCAACATCGCCGCGCGCCTTTTGAATCGCTGTATTTCGCGCCGGACCACCCAATCGCGCCAGCAGATCTCCGGCCTTGACCGGCGTTCCCGGAAACAGATGAACATCCGCAAGCTCGCCCTCAGCCCGGGCGTTGATCGACAACTCCGGCACCGACGCCACGACCGCTGTCGCCGAGAGCTTCGGCGCAACCTCAACCAGACGTGCTTTGACCACGCCCGCGTCGGATGCGATCGATGTGGTCGCTGGCGTCTGAGCGAACGCAACAACCGCAAATGACGACAAGATCAATGTGACACCGAGGCCGGGCCAACCGTATGTTGATCGCATGGCTTTTTCACTCCTCGCGCGGCAACATACGCGCGGGAAATGAACTCGCCGTGACATGAAGTTAACATTCCTGTCATCTTTGCAGGTGAATATCGATCGGAACTGATTCGCGCATGATGCGGGTAAGCTCCCGCAAAGAAATGAGCAGCGTTCCCGATAGGGCTCGAACCTATAACCTTCGGCTCCGGAGGCCGACGCTCTATCCAATTGAGCTACGGGAACGAGGGCATCGCTGAAAGTAAATCAGAGCGAAGCAAATCTGAATCAAAGCTAATTCAATTCAGCGAGGTTGTCTACTGCCCTCGCATCCGCGCGAGATTGTAGCACTGACACGCGAGCCTGGCTTCCGATGCGCCCTATTGTGCGAAACTTCGGCCCGATGCATTATAAGGCCTTCCATGAAACGCGCGTTCCTCTTTGGCCAGAGCGCGGCTAAGTTGCGAGTGCGTGAGGAAAGTCCGGCACGGGAAGGCCAGCTCCTAGTTTCCAGAAGGCGGAAATTGATATGGATGAAATATCGACAAGGCTGCTGCGGGCGTACCGCGGCGGGTTGCTCAATCGAAGGACATTTCTCCAGGCGGCGGCTGCTCTCGGCGCAGGCGCGATGCTGCCGGCATGCAAGAAGGAAAGCAAATCGCCGCCAGCGGTCGGCGCAGCAGCTCCAGCGCCGCCTGAGCCGGTCGTGCAGATGGCGCAGTTCCCGGAGAAGACGAACCTCATTCTGCTGACCGATCGGCCGCCACAGCTTGAAACGCCCTTGGAATATTTCCGCCACGACCTGACGCCCAACGATGCGTTCTTTGTCCGCTGGCACCTGTCGATGATTCCAACCAAGGTCGATCTCAATGAGTTTCGCCTGAACATTGGCGGCCATGTCGATAACGAGCTGACTCTGTCGGTCGATGATCTGCGAAAGCAATTTGATCCCTTTTCGATCGTGGCAGTCAATCAGTGCTCGGGCAATTCGCGAAGCTTTTTCGGCCCGCGTGTGTTTGGTGGCCAATGGGGTAATGGCGCGATGGGCAACGCCAAATGGACCGGCATTCGTCTACGCGATCTGCTTCAGAAGGCCAAGGTGAAAGACCTGGCGGTTGATGTCGGCTTTGCCGGGCTCGATAAGGCGCCGCTGCCGACCACGCCCAGCTTCGCAAAATCGCTTGCGTTCGATCATGCGATGGATGGCGAAGTCATGGTCGCCTACGAGATGAATGACGCTCCCCTGCCGATGCTCAACGGCTTCCCGCTGCGCCTCATCGTGCCGGGCTGGTTTGGAACCTATTGGGTGAAGGCGCTGACGCAAATCACCGTGCTGCCGGAGAAGTTCAAAAACTTCTGGATGGATAAGGCCTATCGCATCCCGAATAATCCGCAGATCAATGAATCGCCGACCGCGCTTGATAAAGACACGGTGCCGATTTCGCGCATGCTTGTGCGGTCGCTGTTTGTGCGCCCGGGGCCGGAGGAGCACATTTTTGCCGGCAAGGAATATCCGGTCGAAGGACTCGCATTCGATGGCGGCTCGGGGATAAAAATGGTCGAAGTGTCGGCCGACGGCGGCACCAACTGGTACGCGGCCAACCTCGATGGCGATCTTGGCAAATATTCCTGGCGGCGCTGGCGATTCGGATGGACGCCAAAATCGAGCGGCACGTATAAGCTGATGGTCCGCGCCACCAGCAACACAGGCGAGACACAGCAAACCTCGCAATGGAATCGCTCGGGCTACGCCCGCAACATCATCGAACAGCTCAGCGTCACCGTCGGATAAACAACCATGCAGCCAAAAACACAAATCATGATTCTTGCCGGCGCGCTGTTGGAGCTTGGCGTCGCAACGGTGTCGATCACGTCCGGTCAGCCCGCGACCCAGCCCGCGTCACAGCCAGTTTTCGAATCCAAGAGCATCACACTTCCCGTAATGGATCCAGTGTTGCCCGATGGGCCAGGCAAAACCGCCTACCAGGCGAGCTGCACCATCTGCCATTCGGCACGCTACGTCACCATGCAGCCGCGCTTTTCGCGCACGGCATGGACTAACGAAGTGCAAAAGATGGTTGCTAATTATGGGGCTCCCGTGCCGGCCGCGCAGAGCGGTGCAATCGTCGATTACCTGGTTTCCATCCGCGGCATCAACGAGCAGCAGGCGACGGTCAAATAACTTCGCAGTTCGTTGACAAATCCAATGACCGATAATTCCAATCGCCGCGCCATCGGCGCAGCCGCGCCAGGCGTTGCGGTTTCTCTCACCCTCTGTTTGGATGGAAAAACCCAATAAAGGGATGCTCCAAGACTTAACGACTGCTCCGGAACTGCCGATGGGTTCCTATAGGATTGGGGGGATTGTTGTACTCATGGAGTTTCGTGCATGCAGTCTGTAAACCCGATTTCCCGCCGAGTTGTTATTGCCGACGATCAGCCTCACGTGCGCCGGATCGTCTCGGCCAAGCTCGAAAAAGCCGGGTTCCAAGTTTGGGTTGCCGAGGACGGCGAAGAAGCGCTCGCTTTAGCGCGCGAGCATAAGCCAGACGTGCTGATCGCCGATTACCGGATGCCCCGCCTCGACGGCATGGACCTTTGCCGAATGCTCCAGCAGGACGCGCAGACCAGCAGCATTCCCGTGGTGCTTCTGACGGCTTACGACGCCCAGGTCCTTGAGCAGCCACTGGGCAACACCAACATCCGCGCGATGCTCAGCAAGCCATTCAGCGTCAGCGACGTGCTTCGCGTCGTCACGGGTTTGATTGACGACCAGGCCGCCATGCGCGCGGCATCATGATCGCGCGCGGCTCTGAGCCAATCCCTGATTTTCCTTAAAAGATTTGCCGTTGCATTTGGCCGAAATGGGTCAGCGACCACTTTCCCAGTGGAAAAGTCGCGATTTGTCTTCCTAGGCTCTGCCTGACTGCTTCAATTGCAGCCAAGGTTGAGCCTATGAGTCGAGTTCCTCCGCAGCGCCCTGGCAATGGGCATCCTCCTGAAGAGCAGGTCGTAGAAACGCGCGTCGTGCCCAGCCGGGCCGACATTCCCGTCCCTCCGGAATCGTTTGGACGCGGCGAGCCGCCAAAACCGAATCAGAAAACCGCCGATCAGCAGAAGGATCAGGATAAGGATAAGATGCAGGAGGAAGAAAAGCCGCCGTTGTACAAGCGGCCATGGTTCTGGGCGATCCTGGGCGTGATCGTAATCGTGATCGCGGTCGCTGGCGTGCTTTGGTATTTGCACGCAAAGGGAAAACTTTCCACTGACGATGCATTCATCGAAGCGCACGTCACGAATGTCGCGCCGCGCGTGGCCGGACATGTGCTGGAAGTCCTGGTGACCGACAACCAGCAGGTCAAAGCCGGGCAGGTGCTCGTCCGGCTCGATCCAGTCGATTTGCAGCAGGCACTCGAATCGGCAAATTCGCAGCTTGCTTCGGCAAAAAACCAAGTCATCCAGGCGCAAAAGCAGGTGGGCGTGAGCGAAGCGCAGGTGGCGCAAGCGAAAGCCGATGTCACCGCGGCACATGCCAACGCCACGCAGGCCAATGAAGACCTAAAGCGATACCAGTCCGCCGACCCGCGCGCGGTTTCGCAGCAGCAATTGGACGCTGCGCTTGCAGCCGCGCGATCGACGCATGCCAATCTCGAATCGGCTCAGCAAAAACAGACAGCCGCTGAAGCGCAGGTCACGCTTTCCCAGGCGCAGGTCGCGACGGCAGGCGATCAGGTGACGCGTGCGCAAGTGGCCGTCGATCAGGCCAAGACGCAGCTTCAGTACACAGTCGTGCATGCGGATCAGGATGGCCGCATCGCGAACCTCAATGTTTCGGTTGGCGACTGGGTGCAAGCCGGTGGCCAGGCGCTCATGGCAATCGTACCGCGCGATGTTTATGTCATCGCCAATTACAAGGAAACAGAGCTGAAGGAGATTCATCCCGGGCAGCGCGTGACAATCAGGGTCGATGCGTACGGCGCCACGCTCAATGGCAAAGTGGACAGCATTCAAAGCGGCAGCGGCGCCGCCTTCAGCCTGCTGCCACCGGAGAACGCGACCGGGAACTACGTGAAGATCGTGCAGCGCGTGCCGGTCAAGATTGTCTTCGATCAATCTGCGCTGAACGATTCGCGATATTTGCTGGGGCCGGGCATGTCGGTCGTGCCGACGATTTACATCCACGAACAGGACCAGCAGCAATGAGCGCGGCTGCATCGGCCTTGAACATCCCACTCGAGGAAAGCTCCGCGTCGCCCGGCGTCAATCCGTGGCTGGTCGCGCTGGTCGTCTCGATGGCGACTTTCATGGAGGTGCTGGACACGTCAATTGCCAACGTCGCGCTGCCGCATATTGCCGGGGGATTGTCGGCCAGCACCAACGAAGCGACGTGGGTGCTCACCAGCTACCTCGTCAGCAATGCCATCATCCTCCCCGCCAGCGGATGGCTGGCAACCGTATTTGGCCGCAAGCGATTTTACATGACTTGCGTGGCCCTGTTTGCCGTCAGCTCTTTTTTGTGCGGGATCGCGCCGAGTCTGGGAATGCTGGTGTTCTTCCGCATTCTTCAAGGGCTGGGCGGTGGCGGACTCGCGCCCAGCGAGCAGGCAATTCTGGCCGACACATTTGCTCCAGCAAAACGCGGAATGGCCTTTGCGCTGTATGGCGTGGCAGTGGTCGTTGCGCCTGCGGTTGGGCCGACACTGGGTGGCTGGATCACCGATAATTCCTCGTGGCGGTGGGTCTTTTTCATTAATGTGCCGGTCGGAGTTCTCTCGTTGTTTCTGACCCACATCCTGGTGAAGGATCCGGCCCACGTGGTGCGCGAGCGCAAAGAGCGGATGAAAAATGGGATCAAGGCCGATTTCATCGGCTTTGCGATGATCGCACTGGGGCTGGGTAGTCTTCAGATCGTGCTCGATAAGGGGCAGGAGCTGGATTGGTTCAGCAACCTCTTCATCCTGATTCTTTCGATCGTCGCTGCAGGCTCATTGATCTTCGGTTGCCTCGCTGAATGGTTCTCTGCCGATCCGGTGGTCGAGCTGAAATTACTGAAACGCCGGACGCTGCTGATTGCCAACTTCACGATGTTCATGCTCGGGATCGTGCTGTTTGGCAGCACGGTGCTGCTGCCGTTGTTCGTGCAGGAATTGCTGGGATACACCGCGACATTAGCGGGGCTTGTGCTCACGCCCGGCGGATTCTTTGTCATGCTGCTGATGCCGCTAGTGGGATTTCTGGTCTCGCGCGTGCAGGCGCGATACCTGGTTGCCTTTGGGCTGACGCTCAGCGCGCTGGCGCTTTACCATCTCACGACGCTGGACCTCAATGCCGATTACAAAACGCTGATGTGGGACCGGATTTTTCAGACCTCGGGCCTGGCGTTTTTGTTTGTGCCGATTAATACGGCCGCTTACACGGAAGTGCCGCCGGAGAAGAACAATAACTTTTCGGCGCTTTTAAACCTCTGTCGCAATCTCGGTGGCAGTGTGGGGATTTCGATCGCGCAGGCGTGGGTGGTCCGGCGCCGGCAGTTTCATCAGACGGTCTTATCGTCGCATCTCACGCCTTACAGTTCGCAATTTGCGTCAGCATCTCACCAAATTGCGCAGCGGTTTCACAACACCGGCGCTTCCGCTCTCCATGCCGCTTATCGGGTGATCGAAAACCAGGTGCAGCGCCAAGCCGGCGCGATGGCCTACATCGACGTGTTTTATGTGATGGCGATTCTCTGCGCCATCACTATTCCCTTTGCATTCCTCATGAAGCGCAACAAACCGGGCGGGCCAGCGATGGCCCATTAAAACCATTTGTGCAAGCAATCGCGATTACTGGGCGACCACTTCCAGCGGGATCGAATTCTCGGCGACTCGATTGGCCTGCAGATCAGTAAACGTCACCTTCAAAATATACCGGCCGATCGGCAATGAGCTGGGCAGCGTCAAAGGCCTGGCGACGAAAAAGTCGTGGCGGCGGGAATGAGACAGATCGTGCACAAGCGTGCCGCCTTTCGCATCAGGGGTCCATGCTTCCAGCCCCTGATCGGTATAGAGCACCAGATTCATGCGGAGCTTTGACTCCCACAGGTTGCTGGAGGTTTGCTGCGAAGAAAAATTCTGAATCTCGCAGTAAATGCCCGTATTGTGCTCCTGCGTGCCTGCGAAGCGGGATGACATTTCCATGTAATCGCCGAAGCCGGGGGCCCGGCTGCATAGAACGAATTTCGGGATGCTCAATTCCGCCTGGCTGCTGAGCCGATCGGACATGTCCAGCAGCGGTCGGACTTTCCGCGAAAGCAGCATGTTGTTGTCCGATCGCAGGGCGCTGCGGAAATTCGTCAGGCCATCCATCAGCGCGGAAATCATCTCGCGATCGTCAGTGGGAAGCCCGTTGAGCTGATCCATGTTCGGCACAATCTTGCCGTACGCGAACTCCATGAGCTGGTTGTCAAGTTGTGCAGCCACATCCTGCGGATAATCCTTGGCGCGCTGTGCGATGCGGGCGGCGGTATCATCGGGAACAATCCGCGTGACTTCGCGCGGCGGAGTGTTCGCCGACGCAGTCTGCGCCCGATCGGATGGTTGTTGAGATTCATGGACGGTTGACGGTGACGCCACCTCGGTCCTGTTCTTAACCGGCTGGCTCATGCCGCTATTGGCTGAAACCTGTGACGGATCTGTCGGGTGCGTTGCCGGGGAAGTTACTTCGCGATCATGCCCGGCGGTTGGCTTTTCCCATTGCACCTGATCGGACGCATCGGCCATCGCCGGCGGCTGCGCGTGCGCCTTGAGCTTCTGCTGATTGAGAGCTGCCTCCATGTTGCGGGCATATTTGTCGGCGGTCTGCGCCAACGCATCAGCAGTGTTCACAGGCGGATCGCTGATCGTCGGGCGATCCTCGGCTGGGCGAGTTGCCGGCGCGGGAGCAGCCGCGACTGCAACAGGCCGAGTCGACGGCAGAACTTTGGCCGTCTGCGCCGGCTGATTCTGCCGGCATCCGACTTCAATTGATCCAATTAAAACCAGCCCCGCGCAAACGATGTGGCGTGTCTTCATAGAACCTTCCGTGGTTTTGCCGCAGGAGTTCCACTCCCGCCGCCGGCGTCGCGCGCAGCGCAACCGGCTTGCAGATTAAACGATCAATATAGCGCTTCAGTTCGATCGTCGCAAGCCGGAGGTCCGATAATACGTTGGTTCCGCAATCGTTTCACGCATCTGCCATCCCACCGACGTGCGTCGGCGAGAGAATCACATTCGGGCGGATGGATCGAATCCGCTCGGCAAGGGCGGTCTGCTGGGCGAAGATTTCGCGATTGACTGAGCCGATCGCGCGGTCGTCGGCACGATAGATGTCGCCGGTGAGGGTGCGGGCGATGGCCGATTCGACAAACTCGATGCGTGCCGTCTCCTGCCAGTCGGCTCGAACGACAACGCTGATCCCCCCCTCGCCATACGTGAGCATTCCCCATCGCGGCGGCAGATCTTTTTTCTGGAGCAGGCCGGTGGGAGCGAGCACGTAATGCAGATTCGCCATCGGCTGCAACAGGCAGGATGCGAATTTTCCCAGCCCCACCGCTTGGCGAAGCGGCGCTTTACGGCGGCGTTTTCGCTTTCGCGACCGAAGATTGTCCTCGCGCTCGATCAGGCAAAGCGACATCTGCCCGTCCTCGCTGCAATCGCGCAGGAAATCGCTTCGCGATGCTTTGCACTCGACGAAGCAAACCTGCGGCAACTCGCGCCCCACCGAAAGATAATTGTAATAAGGCCGGAAAACCCCCGTCCCCACCGCATCGACAATGCCCAGCGGCTTCAGTCGCACTTCTGCCGCGATGCAGCGATAGCCCATCCGAAAGAGCCATCGGCAAGCCTCTTTTTTCAGCGTCTTGTGAAGATCCGTCTCGCCCGCCACCGCGCACTCCTTTGCCGCGTCCACATCCTGCCAACCCCAGCGTCCTGCGTTTCCCATCCATAGAATCTTGGCCGATCGACGCTGCGATAGCGAATCATAAATTGTCTGGTTTGGGTAAGCAATCTGTTTGGACGGCGGGCGCCGGACGTTCCGCCGCACGTTACACAATGTTACAAAATGTGACCTCGACTTTTGCACTTTTCCGCCTCAGGCTGCGGCGGCGAGGTGGGCCAGGAGCCAATCCTGCACGCGGTTGGGTAATTGTGTTACGAGGCTG
>Ga0134128_10001399_pt1 | contig 31143 bp, 24 predicted proteins | sample KB31754_FD_96462 | JGI IMG/M metagenome (GOLD analysis project Ga0134128, IMG submission 96462) | Terrestrial soil microbial communities with excess Nitrogen fertilizer from Kellogg Biological Station, Michigan, USA - KB3-175-4 | ecosystem: Environmental > Terrestrial > Soil > Unclassified ... | reverse complement strand
GGTGCGCTCCGGGCGGCGGTTCTGCTCTGTGGGGCGGTTCTTGACCGGTCCCAGGTTGCGCCCGAATTGGTCGTTCCTGAACGGGCGGGACCCCGTCTGGGACGGCTTGCGGGTGCCGGAACCGGCGCGGGCCGCGGCCCTGGCGCCGAACTTGCCGGCGCCGGAGGTGGCCCCGCCCTTGGGGCCGCCGAACTTGCCGCCGGCCTTGGGCGCACCGGCACCTTTGTAGCCGCCGGCCTTGGGCGCGCCGGACTTGGCACCGGCCGATTTGGGCGCGCCGGACTTGGCTCCGGCCGATTTGGGCGCGCCGGAGCGCGGTCCGCCGGAGCGCGGATTTCCGCCTCGCGGCTGGTTCTGCCCGGACGAGCTCCCGGAACGGGGCGACGGTGTCATTGGTATGTCCTTAATGCTTCTTGAGTTGCGTTGCTGTACGTGTGGCCCTGAGCGGCTCAGGGGCGGTGCATGGGCAGGCCGTCAGTGAACGGGCCGTGCTTGACAGGGGCGGGTCTAGAGGCTGGCGTCATCAAAGTCGTGAAGATTTTCCAGGCCAGGCAGGTGCTGTGCAATTTGCGGCAACTCTTCCACGCTCCCAATCCCCAGCCGTTCCAAAAAGTACGCTGTGGTGCGGTACAGGAATGCCCCTGACACCGGATCGGTGCCCACTTCCTCAATCAGGCCGCGCTGCGCCAGCGTCCTCACCACCGAGTCCACGTTCACGCCACGGATGGCGGAAACACGGGCCCGCGCGACCGGCTGGCGGTAAGCGATCACCGCCAAGGTCTCCAAGGCCGCCTGCGTGAGCCTGGCCGTTTGGCCGTCCACAACAAACTGTGACACGATCCCGGAATATGCGGCCCGTGAATAAACACGCCATCCCCCGGCAAGTTGCCGCAGTTCAAAGCCGCGCACCGGTAAGGTGCCACCGTCCCTAGTATAGCCGTCGTACTCACGGGCCAGTTCGTGCAGCAGCTCACGCACCCGGGCCGTCGGCAGGCCCACCACGGCGGCCAGCCGCTCCTCCGGGACGGGCTCGTCCACCACCATCAGCACGGCTTCGAGCGCCGCCCTGACGCCGCCGGGGCCGTCGGCGGCCTCCGCCGCATGCGGGTCCGCGGCCAGGTCGCCGCCTGCCGCTGCCCCGGGCTGGAACTCTTCATCGCTCACGGCGCGTCCTTTCCTGCCGCCTGCCGGCCATGGTCTGACCGGGTGTGGTCCTCATCGTCAAAGTCGCTGTCCGTCAGCTGCGTGTGGCGGACTCCGGCGCTCCAGTGCACCAGCAGCTCCCCCAGCGGACTGGCCTGGTCGAAGGAAATGACCGCGTCGCGAAAGAGCTCCAGCAGGGCCAGAAACCGGGCGATCACCACCAGGTTGTTCCCGGCGTCGGCACTCAGGGTGCGGAAGGACAGGGGCCGCCCGGTCCATCCGTCGGCCTTCGGATCATCGGGATCCGGCATGCCGGCGGTCAGCAGGGACGTGATGATTGCGGCCTGTTCGCGGACGCTGACCGGGGCAATGTGCAGGTGCGCCAGCCCCACTTCGGTGGGGGCGGCCTCCTTCGCCTCCATGGCCCGTGCGGCCAGCTCCGCGAACTGCTCGGGCGTGTGGCGCCAGACCAGCTCCGGCAGCAGCGCGGCAAAATGCGGCTCCAGGCCCACCATCCGGGGATATCGCCGGGCCTCGCGGTCCAGCTCCGCGCCCAGCAGGAAGGCCACCTCCTTGAACGCCTTGTACTGCAAAAGCCTCGCGAACAGGAGGTCACGGGCCTCCAGAAGGGCCAGGTCGTCGTCGTTCTCCACTTCGCCGGCCGGCAGCAGGCGGGCGGCCTTCAGGTCCAGGAGGGTGGCGGCGAGGACCAGGAATTCGCTGGCCTCATCCAGCGCCCACTCCCCGCCGAGCTCCTGCAGGGCCCGGAGGTAGGCGATGAACTCGTCCGTGACGGTGGCGATGGCCACATCCGTGATGTCGAGCTCGTGCTTGGAAATCAGGCCCAGGAGCAGGTCAAAGGGGCCGGTGAAATTCTCCAACCGGACCTCGAACCGGGCCGTGCCCCGCGACGTTTCAGCAGCCCTGCCGTCCGCGGTCCCCGCGCCCCCTGCCCGGGGATCCAGTTCGTGGCTGGCCAGCTTAGGGTGCCCCGCCACGGGCGATCAGCTCTTTCGCCAGGCGGCGGTAGGAGTCGGCGCCCTGGTGGTTGCTCGCGAACGACGTGATGGGCTCGGCCGCCACCGAGGCGTCTGCAAACTTGATGGTGCGCTTGATGACCGTTTCAAAGACCTTGTCGCCAAAGGCTTCCACCAGGCGGGCCAGCACTTCGCGCCCGTGGAGGGTCCGCGCGTCGTACATGGTGGCCAGGACGCCGTCCACCTGCAGGCCCGGGTTCAGCCGGTCGGTGACCTTGTCAATGGTTTCCACGAGCAGCGCCACGGCGCGCAGGGCAAAGAATTCGCAGATCAGCGGGATGATCACGCCATGGGCAGCCGTGAGCGCGTTGACGGTCAGCAGTCCCAGGGACGGCTGGCAGTCGATCAGAACCACGTCGTAGTCGTCCTCAACCTTGCGCAGCGCGCTGGCCAGGACCTGTTCGCGGGCCACCTCATTGACCAGCTGCACCTCGGCGGCGGACAGGTCAATGTTGGCCGGGAGGATGTCGACGTTCTCTATCTCGGTCGCCAGGATGGCGTCGCGGATGTCCACCTTGCGGTCCATCAACACGTTGTAGACCGTGATGTCCAGTTCATGCGGGTTGGTGCCGAGGCCCGCGGACAGCGCGCCCTGGGGGTCGAAGTCCACCAGCAGCACCCGGCGTCCGGCCTCGGCCAGGGCGGCGCCGAGGTTGATGGTCGACGTCGTCTTGCCCACCCCGCCCTTTTGGTTCACCATGGCGATGACGCGGGCAGGGCCGTGCGAGGTGAGGACAGGCGGCTCCGGGAAATCGGTCAGGGGACGTCCGGTGGGTCCCAAAACGTCGTCGCCCACGAGTGCCGTTGCACCCTGCTCGTTGCTCACCTGTCAGTCCACACTTTCGCCGCTGTGTTGATTCGCTTGTATATCTGCCGCTGCCACCCCCTACGTTACCGGGTGGGCGCGGCATGTTTTGAACATTTGCGGGCTTTCCATTTTGAGCCTTGACCCTCAACTTGAGGCTGAATGTTGGGCTGACGGCCGGACGGCCAGCCTATACTTCGAATTGATGAGCAACCCTAAGAAACCCTCCCCCAAAAGTCCCGAACGGCGCAAGGACGTGGTCCGTGCCGAAAAGCTGCAGGCCGGCTACGGCACCAAGGCAGTCTGCGGCGTGGTCAGCTTCAGCCTCCACTCCGGCCAAGCCCTGGCCCTGGTGGGGCCCAACGGCGCCGGCAAGTCCACCGTCGTGAAAACGGTGGTGGGCCAGCTTGAGGCGGTCTCCGGCACCACGCTGATCAACGGCGACGAGGTCGACGACAGGACCCTGGGATTCCGCCGCGAGGTGGCGGTGGTGTTCGACGACGACGCCTTCTTCCCCGCCCTGACCGTGGAGGAGCATCTGGCGATAGTTTCGGCCGGACACGGTGTGCACGACGTCGAGGACGTGATTGCCGCGGAGCTGGAGTTCTTCGGGCTGGGCAGGCTGGCCAAGTCCCGGCCCTACAATCTCTCCTCCGGCCAGCGCCGCCGCATGCTGCTGGCCTCGGCCTTTGTGCGGCCGCGCTCCCTGCTGGTGCTGGACGAGCCGGAGCAGCGCCTGGACACCGGCATGCGGCACCGGCTGGCCGAACGCCTGCGTGCCGAGGTGGATGCCGGGCTGGCCCTGCTGGTGGTCACCCACGACCCTGACTTCCTCTCCACGGTGGCCACCAAGGCCCTTTTCATTGCGGAAACCATCCATGCCATGACGCCGGGCCAGGCCGCCGTGGCGATCTCTTCCGAAAACCCGCACGTTGACTAGTCCCGTGGCCATGGAAACCAGCGACCGCTTCAGCGCCCGGGAAATCAGGCAGTACACCTTTCGTGCCGGCCTGAGCCGCACCGAGGGCGGCGTCATGGAGCTTGTCTCCGAGGCCTACACCTTTGTGCTGGGCGGGCTGACCCTGCTCACCATGGCCGGCGCCATCATCGTGGGACTGCGCAACAGCCTCGGCGTGGGACACGAGTCAGCGCTCGCCGCCACCGTGGTGGCTCCCGGCTTCCACTCCGTCACCCTGCTCCAGGCCAGCGCCACGGTCCTGCTCACTCTCGCGGCGTCACTGCTGGCCGTCGAGATGACCGTGGGACCCATCACCATGACCCTGCCGCAGACCGCCTGGTGGCTGGGGTTGCCTGTCAAGCGCCGCGGCTTCATCCAGCCCGGCTTCCTGAAGTCCCTCATATGGCCGGCGGCCGCGGCCGTTGTGGTGGTGGTGCCGGTGGCACTCGGCATGGCGTCGGCGCCCACGCCCGGCCGGATATCCCTCGCGGTGCTGTGTGGGATCGGCCTGGCGTGGCTGCTGTACGGGATTGCCGCGTGGTGCCAGATCACCAACACCGGCTCCTGGTTGAAGGTGCTGACAGGAATCGTGACACTGGTGGCCCCGCTGACCCTTGTCGCCACGGCCCTCTACAACAACACTGCGGGAACAGGGGCCATCACGGGCGCGCGGACGGCGTGGCTGGAATACCTGCCCACGAGCTGGCCGCTGCTGGTGGCCGACGGCGCCCTGTGGCCGCTGGCCATGGTGCCTGCCGCCTTGTTCCTACTGGGTGCCGTGTACTGGAACCTGGAGCGGATCACCACCGCCAAGCTGAAGTAGGGCGCCGCCGCGGGGGCCTATGTGGCCGGTTCCCTGATGTCCATGGACGCCTCGGAACTCTCGCGTTCCTTGGGGGGCGGACGTTCCTCGGGGACGTCAATGGTAAGGCTGCCCCTCGTCTTCCACAGCGGCACGGTCTTTTCCCGCAGTGTCAAGACGCTGCTGAGCACCCACGCCACCATGGCGCTGCGCTCCCCCATGTCCCTGCTGCGCGTGCTGGTGCTCGCGGCGATTCCGGCCAGCCTGGCCGCGGTGCAGTTCCTGGGCAACGCCGTGCTGATTGCCGTGGTGCTTTATTTCTGCGCCCACTTTGCCGCGACGTCGCTGGGCTCCACCGCGCGTTTTGCCAACGGCAATCCGGCCGTGGACATGCTCATGCCCCTGCCGGCCCGGATTGTGCGGCGGGTGCACTACGCGATCCCGGCCATCGGCATGACGGTTTGGGCGCTTGTGTGCTTTGCGCTGCTGCTGGCGCTGGGGGTTGGTTCCCCGGCACTGCTGGTCCTGGCCGTCCTCGCCGGGCCGGGGCTGGGCGCCGCCACCCTGCGCGCGGCATTCCGCCCGGCACCCGACTGGAACATGCCGGCCGTCGCCACGGCGTCCGGCCCGATCCCCACCGGGGCGGTGCGGGCGTTGCTGGTGGGCCCGGACCTGACGCTGATCTCGCTGCTCCCGGTCCTGATCTGCCTGATCTCCGGCGGCGTGCCCGCGATCGCCTTCCCCGCGCAGCTGGGGCTGACACTGCTCGCCTATGCCTGGGGGACGCACGTGCGCAAGCCCAAGTCCTCGAAGTCCGGCGGACTGTTCGGCATGCCCGCGGCGCCTGTGGCCAAGTAGCCGTCCCGTTCCGCGCCGGGCCCTGCGCGATCACTGCGCACGGCAGTGTTATGCGCCGTGCGCGGTGCGGGCCGCGCGCCCGCCGGCGCTCCGCCGAAGGGTGCCGGACGGCGCAAGGCGCGTTCCGGCGTCGTACATCCCCGGGAAACAGCACGTCGGGCGGCCACCCCCTGATGGGTGGCCGCCCGACGGCCTGCGTGCGAGAACTACACCACGGCGGGCACGCGTTCTCCCGCCACCGGCGCGTCGTCGTGCCCGGCGGAGTGGCCGTCCGGCTCGAGGGACAGTTCGTCGAATGGGCTGCGGCCGGAGAGGACCTCGCGCGCCTGGTCGATGTCGAGTTCGTGCGTCCACTTGCCCACCAGCAGGGCGGCAACCGCGTTGCCGGTGAAGTTGGTGAGGGCGCGGCACTCGGACATGAACTTGTCGATGCCCACAATGACGCCCATGCCGTCCAGCAGGATCGGTCTATGTGCCTGGAGCCCGGCGGCCAGCGTGGCCAGACCGGCGCCCGTGACCCCGGCGGCTCCCTTGGAGGCGATCACCATGAACACCAGCAGGCCGATCTGTTCGCCGAGGTTCATCGGGATGCCCATGGCGTTGGAGATGAACAGTGAGCTCATGGTCAGGTAGATGGCGGTGCCGTCAAGGTTGAAGGAGTAGCCGGTGGGAACGGTGATGCCCACCACGGGCTTGGACACGCCCACATGCTCCATCTTGGCGATCAGGCGCGGCAGGGCAGACTCGGAGGAGGAGGTGGCGAAGATCAGCAGGTATTCGCGGGCCAGGTAGCGCATCAGGGCGAAGATGTTCAGGCCGGTGACCACGCGCAGCAGCGAGCCGAGGATGACGACGATGAACAGGGCGCAGGTCAGGTAGAACGCACCCATGAGAATGGCCATGGAGCCGATGGCGGCCCAGCCGGTGGCGCCGACGACGGCGGCGATGGCGCCGAACGCGCCCACGGGGGCAACCCACATGATCATCATCATCAGCTTGAAGACGACCTTTTGGATGTTCTTGACGGCGTTGAGCACTGGCTCGCCGGACTTGCCCATGGACTGGAGGGCGAAGCCGACCAGCAGCGCCAGCACCAGGGTGGGCAGCACCGGGATGTCGCCCGGGATCATGTCCATCAGGAACTTCACGGTGCCGCTGTCCGCCGACGCCGCGGCGGTCTTGTACGGCTGCAGGTGCAGGCCGGAACCGGGGTGGACGATGTTGCCGACCACCAGTCCAATCGCGAGCGCCACGGTGGACATCACCATGAAGTACAGCAGCGCCAGCCCGCCCACCTTGCCGACGGTCGCCGCCTTGGCGATGGAGCCCACCCCCAGCACGATGGTGCAGAAGATGATGGGGGCGATGATCATTTTAATGAGGGCGATGAACATGGCGCCCAGCGGCTTGAGCGACTTGCCCAGGTCCGGGGCCATCAGGCCAATCGCGGCCCCAAGGACCACGGCCGCGATGACCGCGACGTATAGCCAGTGAGTCTTGTCCATTTTGCGCCGCGCCGGCTTTGCCATGGTGGCCGTCCCTCCTCGTTGAGAGCTCATTGTCACTCCTTGTGGTCCTTGTGATTAGCATTGGTGGATGTGGCGTGCGATCCGCCTCACATAAGATTGCCCGGCGGCGTGACTTATCTCACCGTTGCGTTCATATTGGTCGCACGAAAGGTACCTGGATGTTTTGGCGCGGCTGGAGTATCGCCACGAGGCTGTTCACTGCCAACCTGCTCTTTGTGCTGCTGTTGACCGCGGGCGTGGCCGCCGTGATGGTGAACGACGCCGGCTCCCGCACCTACGAGCAGACCCGCCAGCGCATGCTGTCCGTCGCCACGGCGCTGGCCGACTCCCCCATGGTGCTCTCGGCCGCCGGGTCCGCCAACCCCTCCGCCGTCCTGCAGCCCTACGCGCAGTCAGTCATGCGCGACGCCCGTGTGGACTTCATCACCATCATGGACCCGCGGGGCATCCGCTGGACCCACCCCAATCCGGCGGAAATCGGCAAGGCGTACGTGGGATCCATCGCCCAGGCGCAGGCCGGGCACACCTACTTTGAGACCACGGCGGGCACCCTGGGGCCCTCCGTCCGCGTCATAGTCCCCATCAAGGACCAGGCCGGGACGGTCGAGGGCATGGTGGCGGCCGGTGTGACGGTCAGCAACGTGCAGGTGCTCGTTGCCGCCCGGCTCCCGGACGTGCTGGGCCTGGCGGCGGCGCTCCTGGTGGCCGGATCCCTGGCGGCCTGGCTGCTGGGCCGGTATCTCAAGCGTGTCACTCTTGGCTGGGGCCCGGAACAGCTGGCCCAGCTGTTTGCCTACTACGAATCCGTGCTCCACTCCGTGCGCGAGGGCCTGGTGCTGGTGGACACCCGGGGCTCCATGGTCCTCTACAACGACCACGCCGCCCTCCTGCTGGGCATGGACGCCCCCGCCGGGGGCCCGGCGGGACAATCTGCGCACGGCCCCCGGCGGCGGGAGCGCCGCGGCCTGGCGTCCCCCGCCGCGCCACAACTGGACTCCCTCACCCTCCCCGACTCGCTCAGGGAGCTGCTGAGCAGCGGCCGCACCGCCACCGACGAGGTCCACCTCGCCGGCGACCGCCTGCTGGTGGTCAGCCAGCGGCCGGCCGTGGCGCCGGGAAACAACGCCCGGGCCGGCACGGTGGCCACCCTGCGGGACCACACCGAATTGACCACCCTGGCCGGCAGCCTCAGCAGCACCCAGACACTGGTGGAGGCGCTGAGGTCCCAAACGCACGAGCACGCCAACCGGCTCCACGCCATCATTTCCCTGATCGAGCTGGACCGGGCCCGGGAGGCGCTCGACTTTGCCACGGCCGACCTTTCCGACACCGTCCGGCTGGGCGGGGAGTTTGTGGGCACCCTGGACGAACCCTTTCTCGCCGCCCTGCTGGTGGGCAAGGCCGCGCAGGCGGATGAGCGCGGTGTGCGGCTGGAACTGAGCGGTTCGGGCACGCTGCCGCCAGGCAGGCTGGACGCCCGCGAACTCGTGACCCTGCTGGGGAACCTGGTGGACAACGCCATAGACGCGGCGGCCGGACACGACGGCGACCCCACCGTCTGGGCGGACCTGCTGGTGGCCGACGGCGCCCTCACGCTCACGGTGGCCGACAACGGTCCAGGCCTGCCCACCACGGACCTGGACGTGCTGGGCCGGATCGGAACCACGGAGAAGGCGTCCGGAGCCCCCGGCGGCAGGGGCTACGGAATAGCCTTGATCCGCCGCGCCACCGCCGCCCTGGGGGGCACCCTCACCGCCGAGAACGACGGCGGCGCCGTCATGACCGCCGTCGTGCCCCTCGCCACCGCCGTCCAGGATCCGGCATGAGTGGCCCCGCGCCCATCAGGGTGCTGGTGGTGGACGACGAACCGATCGCCCTGGCGGCCCACGCCGACTACGTGCGGCGGCTGGACGGCTTTGAGGTGGCGGCGACCGCCGGTGGCATGGGTGCCGCCCTGGCCGTGCTCAACAATCCCGCCACCCCTTCCATCCAGCTGGTGCTGCTGGACATGAACCTGACCGACGGGCACGGCCTGGACCTGTTGCGGCGCATCCACGGACTCGGGCTGGTGCCGGACGTGGTGGCCATCACGGCCGTCCAGGAAATCCAGGTGGTGCGCTCGGCCATCGCGCTGGGCATCACGGCCTACCTGATCAAGCCGTTCACCTTCGCCGCTTTCCGGGAGAAGCTGGAAAGCTACCGCGGCTACCACGACGCCCTGGCGGACCGCTCGCACACCAGCCAGGACGCGATCGACCGGGCCCTGTCGGCGCTGCGGCCCAGCGGGAAGCTGCGACTCCCGAAGGGCATGCTGCCCGAGACGCTCAGGGCGGTGGCCGACTGGCTTCGGGGGCAGGACGCGCCCGCCTCCGCCACGGAGGCGGCTGCGGGGCTGGCCATGTCCAGGGTCACGGCGCGGCGCTACCTGGACCACCTGGTGGAAACCGGCTCCGCGACGAAGGCCCCCCGGCACGGATCGCCGGGCCGCCCGGAACTCGAATACCGCTGGCACCGTCCAGATCCGAGATAACGACCGCTCCCAGGCGGCATGGCGGGCGGCGTTTCCCCGGTTCCCGACGCGGTCTGTGGATAACTAAGGAAAGCGAAGTCAAATTCCAGCCAGACTGGTGCAATGACACACGCCCAGCCCCTCCCCGCCTGGTTGCGCGGACGATCGTTCACGGTGGGCGGGTCCGGTGCCTCCGGCATCAGCCGCCGCCGGACGACGGGGGCGGACCTGTACATGCCCAGTCGCGGCATCCGCGTGCCGTGGGAAATGCAACAGCCACTCGCTGCCCGTGTCCGGCCGCTGCTCGAGCTTGCGCCGGGCGGAACCGCAAGCCACAGCGCGGCGGCGCTGCTATGGGGATGCCGTTTCCGCCCGGGCTGGCCGGCAGTTTTGAAGTTCACACTTCCAGGGATGCCGCCAGCTCCCCGCCGTGGCGGGCGGGCGTTGAACGACATCACAGGGGATTCCGGCCGGACGAGGCCGCCACGTTGCAGGGCAGGGCCGTGACGTCGCCGCTGCGGACCTGGGGCTGCCGGAATGGAAGATAGCCGTGGAAGACGACGGCGGACACCATCCGGAGGACAGGCAGCAGTCCATCGACGGCGCCCGCGACAGACTCATGATCCAATTGGGCTGGACACAGCCAAGAATTACCAAGAGCATGCTCGACGCCGATGAGGGAAAGGCCGCCGTCGCGCTGGTCCGCAAGGCCCTGCGCGCCAGGGGTTGGCCCGGCCCGTTCCGCTCGGGGCGCAGTTGTGGTGGGGGCCCAGTTGTTTCGAACTTGAGCCGCGGGAGCTGTCGTCATCTCGAACGGCGCGGGCCGTCAGACGGCGGAGAAGGCCACCACGCAGTTCTGCCCGCCAAATCCGAAGGCGTTGGTCACGGCGTGGCGGACGGCCATGGCGCGGGCCTGGTTGGGCACGTAGTCGAGGTCGCACTCGGGGTCCGGATCGTTGTAGTTGATGGTCGGCGGCACGGCCGACTCGGCAATGGCCCGCACGCACACCAGCGCGCCGAGCGCGCCGGCGGCCCCGATCAGATGCCCGGCCATGGACTTGGGCGCCGTCACGGCGAGCGCGGCCGCGTGCGCGCCAAAGGCCTGGTGGATGGCAGCGGTTTCCGTCTTGTCGTTGGCCTTCGTCGAGGTGCCGTGGGCGCAGACAAGTTCGACGTCGGACGGGTCCAGGCGCGCCTTGCCCAGCGCCTTCGTGATTGCCTGGGCCGCGTAGGTGCCGGCGGGTTCGGGGGCCACGATGTGGAAGGCGTCGGCCGTCATGGCCCCGCCGGAGACTTCCGCGTAGGCGCGGGCGCCGCGCGCCCTGGCGTCGGAGAGCCGCTCCAGGATGAACACGACGGCGCCTTCGCCAAACACGAAGCCGTTGCGCCCGGCGTCGAACGGGCGGGAGGCCTCCTGCGGGCAGCCGTTGCTTGTGGACAACCCGCGCATGGCCGTGAGCCCGCCAAACATGACGGGGGTGATCGCGGCGTCGGCTCCTCCGGCCACCACCACGTCGGCGTCCCCGTCGAGCAGCAGCCGCCGGGCCTCGAGCAGGGCGTGCGTGCCGCTGGCGCAGGCGAGCGCGCTGGCGTTGACCCAGCCGTGCACGCCCAGGTCGATCGCCACCTCGCAGGCGGCCATGTTGGTCAGCGCGGAGGCCACAAAGCTGGGACTGACGTACCGTGGCCCGCGCTCGCCCAGGACATGCACGGCCTCCTCGATCTCCGGGAAGCCGGACACCGCGCTGTTAAGGACGACGGCGGCCTCGGTGCCTTCCAGCGTGGGCCCCAGCCCGGCGTCGGCCAGGGCCTCGCGGGCGGCGGCGATGGCCAGCTGGGTGCAGCGCGAGGACCGGTTGAGCCGCTTGACGGGCAGCAGCCCGGCCGGGTCGAAGCCCTTGACCTCCGCTGCAATGGTGGTGCTGAACCCGGTGGCGTCAAAGGCGGTAATGGTTCCCACACCGCTGCGCCCGGCCAGCATCGCCTCCCACGTGGCCGGTGCCGTGTTGCCGAGCGGGGTGAGCGCGCCGATCCCCGTGATCACCACGCGCCCGGCGCCGTCCCTGCCGTTCACCGCTGCTCCCCGGGCTGCCGGAGGGAGTGGCCGCCGTTTCGCGCCGCCGGTTCCTCGAACAGGCCGGCAGCCGCGTCGCCCACGGCCCGTTCGGCCAGCCGGTAGTGGATCTTCTTGCCCGTGGCGGTCAGGGGCACGCTGTCCACAAAGGCGTAGGCGCGGGGCCGCTTGAAGTCGGACAGCTCCGGGCTGGCCAGGCAGTGCCTGTCCAGCCCGTCGGCCGTGGCCTGCGCACCGACGGCGCCGTCACGGCGGACCACGTAGGCCACCACCTTGCTGCCCCAGTGGTCGTCGGGCAGGCCCACCACCACGCTGTCGCCCACGCCCGGATGCGAGCCGAGCACCTCCTCCACCTGGACGGGATGGATGTTTTCGCCGCCGGAGATGATCATGTCGTCCTTGCGCCCCACAATGGTCACGTATCCGTCGCCGTCCCAGGTGCCGAGGTCGCCGGAGTACAGCCAGTTGTCCACGAACCTTTCCTCGTTGGCCTCCGGCAGGTTGGCATAGCTGAAGCCGGACTTGGGGGTGCGCATGATGATCTCGCCCTGCTCGGCGTTGTCCCGGGCGGCCAGCTCGTGCGGCTCGGCCCGGCGGTCGGGAAACACCTTGACGAGCGCGACGTCGTCGTCGGTGCACGCCCTCCCCGCCGTGCCCGCGTGCCCCGGCAGGTCCTCGGGGCGCAGGAAGGTGTTCCAGAATGCCTCGGTGGTGCCGTAGCCATTGAAGATGCGGGGGGTGAGCAGGCCTTGGTACCGCAGCGCGGCCGCCTTGGTCAGCGGCGCCCCCATGGTGACAATGCCGCGCAGCCCGGAGAGGTCCCGCGGGCTCCTTTCCTGTTCGTCGGCGAGCATGGCCAGCGACACCGGGGCCCCGATCAGGAACGTCAGCCCGTACCGGCCCACCCAGTCCAGCACGGTGGCGGGGTCGAAGGCGCGCAGCGGCACCACCGAGCCGCCCACGTAGAACAGGGGGTTCGGGCCGCCCGAATACAGCCCGCCGCGGTGGAACCAGGGCGTCATGTTCAGCGTCCTGTCCTGCAGGGTGAGCGGGAAGTGCATGATGACGTCGTGGGCGCTCATGACCTCCACGATCGACGGCAGCGACACCCCCTTGGGCCGGCCCGTCGTGCCGGAGGTGTACAGCCGCGTGGTTTCCGCATAAGTCGAGGCCCTCCCGGCCCGCCGCGGCGGGGCATCGGGGGCGGCGGCCACGACGTCGGCCAGGGAGCGCACGGTCTCCGGCAGCGCGGCGTCGCCCGCCTCCCCCACGGACAGCACGACGGCGGACGAGCCCGCCGCCTCCACGGCGGCGAGCGCCGCGTCCGCCACGGCGGCGTCAAAGATGAAGACGGAGGGTTCGCTGTCGCGCAGGATCAGTGCGGTTTCACCGGAGGACAGCCGATAGTTCAGCGGGATGCCGACGGCGCCGAGGCGCTGGGTGGCCAGGTAGAGCCGGGCAAATTCGACGCAGTTGAACAGCTGGTAGGCCACGTGGCCGCCCTCGCCCACGCCCAGGCCGGCGAGCGCGGCCGCCAGCCTGTCGACGTCGGCGTCCAGTTCGGCGTAGGTCCATTCGCGGCCCGCCGCCGGGTCCACCATGGCCACGTGCCGGCCGAACCGGCCCACGTTGCGGCGGAAGCCGGCGTCGTAGGTGAAGTCATGTTCGAAGTAGTCCTTGAAGCGGCTCGCGTCGTACACCATGGTTCGTCCCCTTCCCCGGGCCCGGCCGCAGCGGCGGGCAATGCCGTGGGGCCGCCCGCCCGCACCTCGCCGCGGGGGGCCTTGGTATGCACCCTACTCTGGCCCGCCGGGGCGTCAAGGGGCAGCGGCTACCGCCCCGGGGCGAGGATCGGGACCAGCGCGTCGATGACGGCCGGGTCCTCGATGGTGGAGGGCACGGTGTAGGCGTCCCCGTCGGCAATCTGGCGCATGGTCTTGCGCAGGATCTTCCCCGAGCGGGTCTTGGGGAGCGCGTCAACGATGGTGGCGTTCTTGAAGTCGGCCACGGGCCCGATCTCCTTGCGGACCAGGGCGATGAGTTCCTTCTGCAAAACATCGGCCGCAATGGAGGCCCCGCTCTTGAGCACCACGAAGCCCACGGCCTTTTGCCCCTTGAGGGCGTCCGCCACCCCTATCACGGCGCATTCGGCCACGGCCGGGTGCTTGCCCACCACCTGTTCAATGGCGCCGGTGGACAGGCGGTGGCCGGCCACGTTGATGACGTCGTCGGTGCGGCCCATGACGAACACGTAGCCGTCCTCGTCCACGTAGCCGGAGTCGCCGGTGGCGTAGCAGCCGGCAAAGGCGCTGAGGTAGGAGTCCACATAGCGCTGGTCGTCGCCCCACAGGGTGGTCAGCGTGCCCGGCGGCAGCGGCAGCCGCAGCACAATGTTGCCTTCCTGGCCCGCGGCCACGGGCTCCCCCAGGCCGTCCACGATGCGCAGGTCGTAGCCGGGCATGGGCAGCGTGGGCGAGCCCGCCTTGATGGGCAGCGGCTCAAGCCCGCGCGGGTTGCCCACGATCCCCCAGCCGGTCTCGGTCTGCCACCAGTGGTCCACCACGGGCACCCCGAGCACCCTGGAGGCCCAGTGGTAGGTGTCGGTGTCCAGGCGCTCCCCGGCGGTGAAGAGCGTTTGGAGGGTGCCGACGTCGTACTTCCCCATCAAGGCCGCCTCGGGGTCCATCTTGCGGATGGCGCGAAGGGCGGTGGGGGCGGTGAACAGGGCCTTCACCCGGTGTTGGAAAATGACACGCCAGAACGCGCCGGCATCGGGCGTGCCCACCGGCTTGCCCTCGTACATGACCGTCGTGGCACCGGCCAGCAGCGGCCCGTACACAATGTAGGAATGCCCCACCACCCAGCCCACGTCCGACGCCGTCCACCAAACGTCGCCGGCGTGGATGTCGTAGAGGTTCGCCATGGTCCACAGAAGTGCGACGGCGTGCCCCCCGTTGTCCCGGACCACCCCCTTGGGCGCCCCCGTGGTCCCGGAGGTGTACAGGATGTACAGCGGGTCGGTGGCCTTCACGGGGACGGGCGCCGCCGGCCGGGCCCCTGCCAGGGCGGCGTCCCAGTCCACATGGTTCCAGTCCAGGTCGCCCGGGTCCGTGGCAAAGCCGTCGCGGTGCTTGACGATGACGGGCAGCTCGGGTGCGCCCGCCGTGGCCAGGGCCTCGTGGACGGTGGGCAGGTATTCCACATGGCGGTTCGGTTCCAGGCCGCCCGAGGTGGTCACCACAACTTTCGGCGCGGCGTCCCGGATGCGCACGGCCAGCTCGTTGGCCGCAAATCCGCCGAACACCACCGAGTGGACGGCGCCGAGGCGGGCCGCGGCCAGCATGGCGATGGCTGCCTCCGGAATCATGGGGAGGTAGATGACCACGCGGTCCCCCCTGCCCACCCCCTGGGCGCGGAGCACGCCGGCGAAGGCGGCCACGGCGGCCGTCAGTTCACTGTAGGTGTAGGTGGTGGTGCCCCCGAGCATGGCGGAGTCGTGGATGAGCGCCGGCTGGTCCCCCCGGCCGGCCGCCACGTGCCTGTCCAGGGCGTTGAACGAGGTGTTGAGCTCGCCGTCCGGGAACCAACGGCTGATGGGGGCGTCCGCCCCGCTGTAGGCCTGCGTGGGCTCCACGTCCCAGGCCACGGCCCGTGCAGCGTCCAGCCAATACCCCTCCGGGTCCTCCAGGCTGCGCCGGTATTCGTCGGTGTACTTACGGCCGTTCCGGGACATGGCGTCCTCCATCCGCGTTGATGTGATGCCTGTCATGCTAGCGGGTCGCGGCGCACGGAGGCAAGCGTTTTGTATACATAATTCCTGCTTTGTGGGAACTTCTTGCGGATCGCTAGCCAATTTTTGCATCTATGTATACACTGAGGGGAGCCGGGGCAACAGCCTCCGGATCAGGGCGGCGGGCGGACGGAGCGGGTCATGCGGGCAGGCGAGAAGGCATATGCCACGCTGCGCGGCGACATCGTGGACTGGCGGCTGCCGCCGGGCACGGTCCTGGCCGAAGTGGAGCTGTCCGCACGTCTGGGCGTCTCACGCACTCCCGTCCGGGAAGCCCTCGCCAGGCTGACCGCCGAGGGCCTGGCCGAACCCCAGAGCGGCCGCGGCACCGTGGTCAGCGGCATCTCCCTGGACCACGTCGAGGAGCTTTTTGAACTGCGTTCGGCCCTGGAATGCCGCGCCGCGGAACTGGCCGCGCGGAACCGGGACCGGGAGGTGTTCCTCGAACTGCACCGCCAGCTCTGCGACGCCGGCCGCCTCCTCACCGACCAGGACCCCACGCGTCACAGCTACTACCGCCTGGCCGGCGAGCTGGACACCGCCATCGACGCCGCCGCCGGAAACCACTACCTGGCCCAGGCCCTGAAAAGCCTGCGCGTGCACCTGGTGCGCGTGCGCCGGCTCTCCAAGGACAACCCCTCCCGGCTGCGCGAGGCCGCCCGGGAACACGGCGACATTGCCCTCGCGATCGCCAACGGCAACGCCACGGTCGCCAGCGCCGCCACCACCGTCCACCTCGACAACAGCCTCCGCCACCTGCTCCAGGGCGGCGCAACACCCTGACGTCTGCACCACCTGTCCACCTCACCCTGCAAAGGAACCCCCATGGTTATCCAGCACAACGTCCGCGTCTACAAGAGCGAAGAAAACCTCCCCCGTGAGGACCAGCTCGCGTACAAGATCGCCAGGGTCGCCGCCGACCCCGTCGCCGTCACGCCCGAGGTGGCGGACATGGTCATCAACCGCATCATCGACAACGCCTCCGTCGCCATCGCGTCCCTGAACCGCGGGCCCATCGTCGCCGCCCGCGCCCAGGCGCTGGCCCACGCACCCTCCACGGGAGGCGCCGGCGCCTCCGTCTTCGGCATCACGGAGAAGGTCTCCCCCGAATGGGGGGCCTGGGCCAACGGCGTGGCCGTGCGCGAGCTCGACTACCACGACACCTTCCTGGCCGCGGAATACTCCCACCCCGGGGACAACATCCCGCCGATCCTCGCCGTCGCCCAGCACACCGGCGCCTCGGGCGCCCAGCTGCTGCGCGCCATCGCCACCGGCTACGAGATCCAGGTGGACCTGGTCAAGGCCATCTGCCTGCACAAGCACAAGATCGACCATGTGGCCCACCTCGGCCCGTCGGCCGCGGCCGGCATCGGCACCCTGCTCAACCTCGAGGTGGAGACCATCTTCCAGGCCGTGGGCCAGGGCCTGCACACCACCACGGCCACCCGCCAGTCCCGCAAGGGCGAGATCTCCACCTGGAAGGCGCACGCCCCCGCGTTTGCCGGCAAGATGGCCGTGGAGGCCGCCGACCGCGCCATGCGCGGGCAGACCTCCCCCGTGCCGATCTACGAGGGCGAGGACGGCGTCATCGCCTGGCTGCTGGACGGCCCCGACGCCGAATACACCGTGCCGCTGCCGGCCGAGGGTGAAGCCAAGCGCGCCATCCTGGACACGTACACCAAGGAGCACTCGGCCGAATACCAGGCCCAGGCGTGGATCGACCTGGCCCGCAAGCTCCACGGCGAACACCCGGAGGCCACCGACCCGGCCAACGTGAAGTCCGTGCTGATCAAGACCAGCCACCACACCCACTACGTGATCGGCTCCGGCGCCAACGACCCCCAGAAGTACGATCCCACCGCGTCGCGGGAAACCCTTGACCACTCCATCCCGTACATCTTCACCGTGGCCCTCCAGGACGGCTCCTGGCACCATGTGGACTCCTACTCCCCCGAGCGTGCCGGCCGCGCCGACACCGTGGAGCTGTGGCACAAGGTCACCACGGAGGAGGACGCCGAGTGGACGCGCCGCTACCACTCCCTGGACATCGCGGAGAAGGCCTTTGGCGGCACCGTGGAGATCACGCTCAACGACGGGACGGTCATCACCGACTCCATCGCCGTGGCCGACGCCCACCCGCTCGGTGCCCGGCCGTTCGCCCGCGCCCAGTACATCAACAAGTTCCGCACCCTGGCCGCCGGACTCGTCGAGGAATCGGAGATCAACCGCTTCCTGGCGGCCGCGGAAAACCTCCCCAACCTTGCCGCAGGGGAACTGGACCAGCTCAACATCACCGCGGCACCCGGCGTCGTCGACCTCGCCGCCGCACCCAAGGGACTGTTCTAACATGCTGTACTCGAAGAAAACGGCCGAGGAGAAGCGCCGGGACCTGCGGGCCATGCTGGTCCCGGGCGCCGCGCGCCAGTTCCCCGGCGCGTTCAACCCGCTCTCGGCCCGGCTGATTGAGGAAAAGAAGTTCGACGGCGTCTACATCTCCGGCGCGGTCCTCGCCAACGACCTGGGCCTGCCCGACATCGGCATGACCACCCTGACCGAGGTGGCGGCCCGCGGCGGGCAGATCGCCCGCATGACGGACCTGCCGTGCCTCATCGACGCCGACACGGGCTTTGGCGAGCCGATGAACGTGGCCCGCACCATCCAGGAACTGGAAAACGCGGGCCTTGCCGGCTGCCATATCGAGGACCAGTTCAACCCCAAGCGCTGCGGCCACCTGGACGGGAAAAACATGGTGGACCTGGACACTGCGGTCAAGCGCATTGCCGCCGCCGCCGACGCCCGCCGCGATCCGAACTTCCTCATCATGGCCCGGACCGACATCCGTGCCGTGGAGGGCCTGGCCGTGGCCATCGACCGCGCCAAGGCGCTGGTGGACGCCGGGGCCGACGCCATCTTCCCGGAAGCCATGAAGGACGTCTCCGAGTTCGAGGCCGTGTGCAAGGCCGTCAACGTGCCGGTGCTGGCCAACATGACGGAATTTGGCAAGAGCGACCTGTTCACCCGGGACGCCCTGGCGGGGGCCGGCGTGGCCATGATCATCTACCCGGTGACCCTGCTGCGCAGTGCCATGGGCGCAGCCGAACGGGTGCTGGATGCCATTTCCGCGGACGGCACGCAGGAAGCGGCCGTACCGGACATGCTCACTCGCGCCCGGCTCTACGAACTGGTTGACTACGAGGCGTACAACCAATTCGACACGGGCATATTCAACTTCCAGGTTCCAGGGCTGGACATCACCACGAACAACGCTAACCTCTAGACACAACGACTTCCGTAAAAAGGAGCACCACCGTGAGCGACGAAGACGTACACAAGGGCCTGGCCGGCGTCGTGGCCGACTACACCGCCATTTCCAAGGTGAACCCGGAGTCCAACTCCCTGTTGTACCGCGGCTATCCGGTGCAGGAACTGGCCGCCGGCAAGTCCTTTGAGGAAGTGGCCCTGCTGCTGTGGACCGGCGAACTGCCCACCGAGGAAGAGCTGACAGTGTTCGAGGCCTTTGAACGGGCCAACCGGGCGCTGGACGCCAGCGTGCGCGCCGCCATCGATCTGCTGCCGCTGGACTGCCACCCCATGGATGTGGGCCGCACGGCCGTTTCGGTCATGGGCGCCAACCATGCCCTGGCCGAGGACTCCTCGCGCGAGGCCGAGCTGGAGAAGGCAAAGTCGCTCTTTGCCCAGTTCCCGGCGGTTGTCGCCTACGACCAGCGCCGCCGCCGGGGTTTGGGCGCGGTGGAGCCGCGGGAGGACCTGGACTACGCGCACAACTTCCTGTGGATGACGTTTGGCGAGGAGGCCGCCCCCGAGGTGGTTGATGCCTTCCGCGTCTCCATGGTGCTCTACGCCGAGCACTCCTTCAACGCCTCCACGTTCACGGCGCGGGTGGTGACGTCCACGCTCTCGGACCTGCATTCGGCCGTCACCGCCGCCATCGGCGCCCTGAAGGGCCCGCTGCACGGCGGCGCCAACGAGGCCGTCATGCACACCTTCGACGAAATCGGCATCCGCAAGGAGGAGACCCGTCAGGAGGCCGCGGCCCGGGCCAAGGCGTGGATGGAAAACGCCCTGGCCCAGAAGAAGAAGGTCATGGGCTTCGGGCACCGCGTGTACAAGAACGGCGATTCCCGCGTGCCCACCATGAAGGGCGCGCTGGACAAAATGATTGCCCACTTCGACCGGCCGGAGATACTGGGCCTCTACGACGGGCTGCAGCAGGCCATGGAGGAGGCCAAGGCGATCAAGCCGAACCTGGACTACCCCGCCGGGCCCACCTATCACCTGATGGGCTTCGACACCGACATGTTCACGCCCATCTTCATCGCCTCGCGCATCACCGGCTGGACCGCGCACATCATGGAACAGCGGGCCGCCAACGCGCTGATCCGCCCGCTGAGCGCCTACAACGGCGTGGACGAACGCCACCTGGGCGGACCCGCTCGTTGAGGTTGGAGATAATGACGCCTGTGGGAGCGGCAGGTGGGCCCACGGCCGCGAGGGACCCGCTGCGAGCTTGCGAGCAGTGGGAGCGGCTGGGGACTATCTCCGACCTCCCGGCTTTGACGTGTCGGGTCCACCACCATCGGCCCGTGATTGCAGGTAGTGTAATTGGGACTTGGCTCACACCGCGCACATTAGAAGGAGCACCGTGGAAAAATCGTCGCTGACCGCACTGGCCAGGGAACTGCTGGGAAACGCCAAGACAGGCACCAACGGGCGCAGCGCCCGGACCGTCTACGGCGGGCATGAGCGGGTCCTGCGCCAAACGGTGATCGCCTTGACCGCCGGCTCGATGCTGGACGAACACGACAACCCGGGCGAAGCCACGCTGCAGGTGCTCAGCGGCCGCCTGGTGCTGGCCTCGGGCGCGGTCTCCTGGGAGGGGTCCTCCGGGGACCACCTGGTGGTGCCCAACACGCGGCACTCCGTCAAGGCCCTGGAGGACTCAACTTTTCTGCTGACCGTCGCCAAGCCCTGACTCGGCAGGCAACGGGGTGCGGGTGCTCGAGGCGACGGTCTCGTTGTCCGGGTTCATTTCTATGCGCCACCGGGCCTGCTCCCCCGCCAGGAATGCCGGCAGCCAGTGAATGGCATCCGCCCACATCTGCGCCTCCGGCAGCTGCGAGACCGGGTACCAGCGCGGGGCAATCTCGTCGCTCTCCCGGGCTTCGCCAACAAAGTTGCGGCAAAGGTAGACGGTGGTGGCCATGTCCCATCCGGGCTTGGCCGGAAACACAAAGTCCACCGTCCCGGCCGGGAGGAGGTCGGACTGGCGCACGGTGATGGAGGTTTCCTCCCGCACCTCCCGGCAGATGGCCCCGGCAGTGGTTTCCCCGGGTTCCACGTGCCCGCCGATCCCCACCACCTTGCCGCTGCCAAAGCCTGTCTTTTTCAGCCCCAGCAAGACCTGCTCCGCACCATGGGAAGTGCGGAGCAGGAAGCACAGGGTTACCTCGGCGGCAGTCATGGTTCCAGCGTAAGCCGCGGACCCGGCGTCGTGCCCCAGGGCGCGGCACGCTCTTCGAGGATCCCCGTGAATGTGGCGTCGCCGTCTCCGGGGCCCAGGCCACGTGCTCCAACCGCCGGGGCGCGGTGTCGGTCTGTCCGATGCACCGGCATCCTTTCGCGCAACAACGGCGGCGGCTTCATCGACCTGCGCGTGGACCTGATCCAGGGAGGCATGGAAGCCTGCGGGGTAGGCGAGAATGCCATCTTCATGCCGGGCGTGCGGAGCCGCAGTTCGGTGAATGGCTGGCCTTCTCCGGGACCTCTGTCACGCTCGGCGGCGAACAGCGCTAGCTCGATTCACACCCCTCCCACCAGTGGGCCTGCCTGCACGCCATCGACTACCTGGTCGAGTGTGGGTACGCCCCGAGCAGTCCTACCTGCCGCTGGGCGCCGCGCCCATCGAAGGGCGCCTGTCCGGGACATTCAGGACTTACCCCAGCGCCCTTGGGTGGGCGGCGGCGTAGACTTCCCGAAGCGTCTCAGCCGTGACCAGGGTGTAGACCTGCGTCGTGGTCACGGAGGCATGGCCCAGCAGTTCCTGGACCACGCGGACATCGGCGCCGCCCTCCAGCAGGTGGGTGGCGAAGGAGTGCCGCAGCGTGTGCGGGGAGACGTCCGCGGTGACGCCGGCGCGTTCGGTCGCAACTTTCAGGATGCTCCACGCACTCTGGCGGCTGATCCGGCCGCCGCGGGTGTTCAGGAACAGCGCCGGGCTTCCCTTGCCCTTGGCGGCCAGGCTGCCGCGGCCGCGCACCAGATAGGCCTCCAGTGCCCGCAGCGCGTAGGAGCCGATTGGCACCAGGCGCTCCTTGGAGCCCTTGCCGAACAGCCGCACGAGGGACGGGCCGTCCGACTCCGGGCCGGAGAGCACGAGGTCGTCCACGTCCAGACCCACCGCCTCGCTGATGCGGGCGCCCGTCGAGTAGAGGAATTCAAGCATCGCCGTGTTGCGCAGCCCCGCGGAGCCGTCCGAGCCGGCCGACTCAAGGATGGCGGCGACGTCGCCAACGCTGATGGCCTTGGGCAGGCGCCGCCCGGGCATCGGCGGATGCACGTCCGCGGCGGGGTCCGCATCCGTCAGCCCCTCCAGCGCCCAGAACTTGTGCAGCCCGCGCACGGCCACAACGGTGCGCGCGGCGGAACGCAGGCCCAGCGCGGAACCGCCGTCGCCGCCGTCGGCCAGCGCCTGGGCAAAAGCCGTCACGTGGTGCCGGGTGATCTCACCGGGGGCCGTCACGGGCAGGCCGGCCAGAAAGTGTTCGTAGCGCAGCAGGTCGCGGCGGTAGGCCTGGAGCGTGTTGGCGGCCAGGCCGCGCTCCACGCCTACGTGCTGGAGATAGTCCCCGATGGCCCGGCCCAACTCGGTGGCGCCGACGGCGGGGCCGGGCGCGGCCGCGGGCCTGCCGGCAACTGCCGCGCCGCTCATCGGCCGCGTTGGCTGGGGTGCGCCGGCCAAGGGGCGCGGGCGTCCCGCAGCGCGGCAAAGCCGTCCCGGGCCGCCGACTGGGCCGCCAGGATGCCGACCACCGCCGACGGGTTGTGGATGCGCCCCTCCAGGACCGCGGCGGCAGCGTCGTCCAGGTCCACCCAGCGGAACTGGATCTCGGCTTCCTCGTCCGTGCGCACGTGCCGCTCGGCCTCGGGAATCCAGGAGATGGTGCGGGCCAGGTAGATCCGGATGGCCTCGCTGGAGGAGCCGGGCGAATTGAAGAAGTCGGCCAGCACATGCCAGTCCGCCGCTTCCAGGTCAGCTTCCTCGGCCAGCTCGCGGGCGGCGCCCGCCACGAAGTCCTCGCCCTCCACGTCCAGCAGCCCGGCCGGAATCTCCCACAGGTCCATCTGGACGGGGTGCCGGTACTGGCGCAGCAGCAGCACCTGGCTCTTGTCATTGAGCACGACGACGGCCACCGCGCCCGGGTGCGCGATATAGTCGCGGGTCAGCGGTTCCGTCCCGGGCGCCAGGCTGAAGGTGTCCGACACCACGTCCCAGATCCTCCCCTGGTACACAGTCGAACTGGACTGGAGTGCGCGGAGGCTGGGCATGTCCGCCACGGGCTGTGCGTCAACAGCGGAAGGCTGCGTGTCCGCCGTCGACGGCGTGCCGGGTGAGGTCATGGCCGTGCTATACCTCCAGGAGGCGCGTGGCGTTTTGGCGCTCCAGCGCGGCGGCGACCAGGCCGGAAAAGAGCGGGTGCGGGCGGGTGGGCCGCGAGCTCAGTTCCGGGTGGGCCTGGGTGGAGACGTAGTACGGGTGCACCTCGCGGGGCAGCTCCACGAATTCCACCAGCTTGCCGTCCGGCGACGTGCCGGAAAACACCAGGCCGGCGGCGGCAATCTGGTCCCGGTACTTGTTGTTGACCTCGTAGCGGTGGCGGTGGCGTTCGGCGACGTCCGTCCGGCCGTAGGTTTCAGCGACGACGGAGCCTTCGGTGAGTACGGCCGGGTACAGGCCCAGGCGCATGGTGCCGCCGAGGTCGCCCTTGCCGTCCACGATGTCCAGCTGCTCTTCCATGGTGGCGATGACGGGGTACTTCGGGTTCACGTCAAATTCGGAGGAGGAGGCGCCTTCCAGGCCCACCACGTCGCGGGCGTATTCGATGACCATGCACTGCAGGCCGAGGCACAGGCCCAGGGTGGGGACCTGGTTTTCGCGGGCGTATTTCAGCGCGCCCAGCTTGCCTTCCAGTCCGCGGATGCCGAAGCCGCCCGGCACGCAAATGCCGTCCACGTCGGCGAGGGCCTTGAGGGCGCCGGCCTCCGTGGCGCATTCGTCGGAGGGGACCCAGCGGATCTTGACCTGGGTGCTGTTGGCGAAGCCGCCGGCACGCAGCGCCTCCGTCACGGAAAGGTAGGCGTCGGGCAGGTCGATGTACTTGCCGACCAGGGCAATTTCAATGTGGTGCGAGGGGTTGTGGACGGCCTCAAGCAGGGCGTCCCACTTGGTCCAGTCCACGTCCTTGAACGGCAGGTCGAGGGCGCGGACGATGTAGGAGTCCAGGCCCTGGGAGTGCAGGGTCTTGGGGATGTCGTAGATGCTGGGGGCGTCGGGGCAGCCGATCACGGCTTCAACATCCACGTCGCAGGCGCGGCCGATCTTGGCGTGCATGGCCTCGGGCAGGACCCGGTCGGAGCGCAGGATGATGGCGTCGGGCTGGATGCCCAGGGAGCGCAGGGCGGCCACGGAGTGCTGCGTGGGCTTGGTCTTCAGTTCCTGCGACGGGCCGATGTACGGCACCAGGGAGACATGGGCGAAGAACACGTTGTTGCGGCCAATGTCCTGGCGCACCTGGCGTGCGGACTCGAGGAACGGCTGGGACTCGATGTCCCCCACGGTGCCGCCGATTTCGGTGATGATGACGTCCGGGGCGTGCGGGCCCTCGGCGGGCAGGCGCATGCGGCGCTTGATCTCATCGGTGATGTGCGGGATGACCTGGACGGTGTCGCCGAGGTATTCGCCGCGGCGTTCCTTGGCGATGACCGTGGAGTACACCTGGCCGGTGGTGACGTTGGCGGAGCCTTCGAGGTTCTCGTCGAGGAAGCGCTCGTAGTGGCCGATGTCGAGGTCTGTTTCGGCGCCGTCATCCGTGACGAAGACCTCGCCGTGCTGGAAGGGATTCATAGTGCCCGGATCCACGTTAAGGTAGGGATCGAGCTTTTGCATTGTGACCGACAGGCCGCGTGCGCGGAGCAGGTGGCCGAGGCTGGAAGCCGTCAACCCCTTGCCGAGCGAAGACGCGACACCGCCGGTGACGAAGATGTGTTTGGTCGTCTTGGACTGACCACTGAACCGGGAATTTGATCGTTGCACCACGGAATTCGAGCCTATCATCTTGTGAGCCAATATTGGTCCGCCACGTCCCGCCACGCAGATGGCCGCCGGGAGGTGGCGCATCCGTCCTACGGCGTTGCCGACCTCGCATCTTCCAGCAGTTCCCTGGCGTGGGCCTGCGCTGTCGCCGAATCCTCCTGTCCTGCCAGCATCCGGGCCAGCTCCCGCACCCGCTCCCCGTCGTCCAGGAGGCGCACGTTGCTGGTGGTGATGCCCGTGGAGTTGTTGCCCACAGAGCTCTTGGTGACAAGGATATGTTGGTCCGCGAACGCCGCAACCTGCGGCAGGTGGGTGACCACCAGGACCTGCACGTGCCGGGCCAGCATGGCGAGCCTGCGCCCGATTTCGACGGCGGCCTTGCCCCCCACGCCCGAGTCCACCTCGTCAAACACGAAGGTGGGGACGGGGTCGACGGCGGCCAGCACGACTTCCAGCGCCAGCATCACCCGGGAGAGCTCGCCGCCCGAGGCCCCCTTGCCCAGCGGCCGCGGCGAGGCGCCGGCGTGCGGCTGGAGCAGGAACGTGATGTCGTCGGCGCCGTGGATGCCGCGCTCGGCCGGCGCCAGTTCAATGACCAGCCTGGCGTCCGGCATGGCCAGCGCCTTGAGTTCCGCGCTAACTTTCCTGGACAGGGAGTCCGCCGCGGCCCGGCGCAAGGTGGTGACGTTGGCGGCAAGGGTCTCGAGTTCGGCCAGGGACGCCGCCACCGCGGCCTCCAGGGTTTCAATCCGGCCGGAGTCGTCGGTGAGCTCGTCCAGGCGCGCCCGGGCGTGGTCCGCCCAGTCCAGGACCTCGGTGATCGTGGGCGCGTACTTGCGCACCAGGACGGCCAGTTCGCCGCGGCGGTCCTCCACCTCGGCCAGCCGACCGGGCCCTTCGGAATCCAGCGACGTGGCGTAGCCGGCAAGGTCCCGGGCAATGTCCGCCAGGAGGTAGCCCACCTCGGACACGCGCTTGCCGAGCTCGGCCAGTTCGCTGTCGGCGTCGGCAACGGTGTCCAGCAGCCGCTTGGCCGTGTCGACAAGGGTCACGGCATCCGCGCCGTCGCCGTAGTCCTCGGCCAGCAGGGCCTCGTGTGCCCCCAGGGACGCCCGGCGCAGCTCCTCGACGTTGCCCAGCTTGACGGCCTCGGCCTTCAGGAGTTCGTCCTCGGCCTCCCGGGGCGCCACGGAGTCGATCTCCGCCAGGGCGGTCGCCAGCGATTCGGCCTCGCGAAGCCGTTCCCGGCTGGAACTGCGCAGCAGCTCCAGCTCCGCCTGCGACGCCCGCCAGCGTTCAAAGACCTCCACATACGTGGCCATCGCGGCGGGGAATTTCTTTTCGGCTTCCGCGGCGAACTTGTCCAGTGCCTCGCGCTGCGGCCCGGCGCCCTTGAGCCGGATCTGGTCCGACTGGCCGTGCACGGCCACCAGGGTCTCCCCCAGCTCGGCCAGCACGCCGATGGGGGCGCTGCGCCCGCCCACGTGGGCCCTGCTCCGCCCGTCGGCACTCACGGTGCGGGCCAGGATCAGCCCGGCCCCGCCGTCGAACTCGTCAATGTCCGCCCCGGCCTCCTGGGCCCGGGCCAGGGCCGCATGGCCGGCGGGGAGGGTCAGTGTTGCCTCCGCGGAGGCGCTCCTGGCGCCGTTGCGCACCGCCCCGGCGTCGGCCCGGTTTCCCAGCAGAAGCCCGACGGCGGTCACCACCATGGTCTTTCCGGCGCCGGTTTCGCCGCTGACCACGCTCAGGCCGGGGCCCAGCGGCAGCGTGGCCTCGGAGATGACCCCGAGGTCGCGGATACGTATTTCCTCAATCATGGAGCGGCCAGGCCCCCTCAATCGTGTTGGGGTGATTGTTGTGCGCGCCCGGATCCCCCGTGGCCGCGCCGTGGGTGACGGTCAGGTCCGGCACGGTGGGCAGAGTCCCGGCGTGGGGCGCGTCCGGCTGGGTCTTGGGCTTGGGTGTGCGGATGACGGGCAGCGGCGTGGTGGGCGGCGCGGCTTCCTGGCCGGACGGGCCGCGCCAGCCTTGGACGGGCAGCTCGAACTTGCGCACCAGGCGTTCGGAGAACGGCGACTGCTGGGTGCGGGCAAGCTTCACGGGCTGGTTGGACCGGGTGACCTCGATGCGCGCGCCGGGCAGCAGGTCCACGGTGCGGCGGCCGTCGCACCAGATCACGCCGTGGGCGCCGTTGCGGGTGAGCACTTCCACGGCCAGCGTGGACGTCGGGGCCACAACGAGGGGCTTGGCGAAGAGTGCGTGGGCGCTGATGGGCACCATGAGCAGGGCCTCGACCTCGGGCCAGACCACGGGCCCGCCGGCGGAGAAGGCGTACGCGGTGGAGCCCGTGGGCGTGGCCATGACCACGCCGTCGCAGCCAAAGGAGCTCAGCGGGCGGCCGTCCACCTCGGTGACGACTTCGATCATGCGTTCGCGGTTGCCCTTTTCCAGGGCCACCTCGTTCAGCGCCCACGTGTGGGTGACCACCCTGCCCTTGACCCGGACCTTCACGTCCAGGGTCATGCGCTCCTCCACTGAGTACTCGCGCCGCACCACCCAGTCGACGGTCTGGATCAGGTCCGCCCGCTCGCTTTCGGCGAGGAACCCCACGTGGCCAAGATTGACGCCCAGCAGCGGGAGGTCGTGGTCGCGCACCAGTTCCGCCGCCCGCAGGATGGTCCCGTCGCCGCCGAGGACCATGACGAGTTCAATGTCCGCCAGGGTGACGTCGCGGTCCAGGATTTCCATGCTGACATCGGAGACGCCAAGGTAGCCGGTCATGTCCGCCAGCTCGTCCGCGTTCATGACGGGCACAATGTTGTTGGCGTGGAGATGCACGCACGCCTCCAGGGCGGCAATCATCGATTCCTCGCGCCCGGTGTGGGCCAGAATCAACACGCGGCGCGTCATGTGCTTGGGCTTCCTCAAGGTAGGCGTCAGGGCCAGAGCTGTGCCAGCAATTTCTCCACGGCACGGCCCTGTTCTTCGATCTTATGTGCCCCCGCCGACACTTCGCGGCTTGCCCACAGAAAATACTCCACATTTCCGTCCTGCCCTGGAAGGGTGCTGGTCCCCAACCCGCGCAGCGCCAGCCCGTTGGCCACGGCGGCCCGGGCCACCTGCGCCACAGCCCGGCGCCGTTCGTTGTCGCTGCTGACGACGCCGGTCCTTGCCAGCCGCTCCCGGCCCACCTCGAACTGCGGCTTGACCATGAGAAGCAGGTCCCCGCCCGGGCGCGTCGCCAGCGCCAGCGGCGCCATGACCATGGTGAGGGAAATGAAGGAAAGGTCGCATACTGTCAGGTCGGCGGGTCCGCCGATCTCAGCGGCGTCCATGTAGCGGATGTTGACGCCTTCGTGGACGTCCACGCGGGGATCGCCGCGCAGTTCCTGGACGAGCTGGCCGTGGCCCACGTCGACGGCGGCCACGCGGGCCGCGCCGTTGCGCAGCAGGACGTCGGTGAAGCCACCGGTGGAGGCGCCGGCGTCGAAGCAGCGCTTGCCTGCGACCGTGACCTGCGGAAAGCAGGCCAGGGCGCCGGCCAGCTTGTGGCCGGCGCGGGAGACGTAGTCGGGACCGCCGTCGCCGGCGAGTTCGATGGAGGCTTCAGCGGTGACGGCCAAGGAAGCCTTGGCGGCGGTGAGCCCGTTGACGCTGACCTGCCCCGCCCTGATCAGGGCGGCAGCCCGGGTGCGCGAGCGCGCCAGCCGGCGGTTTACCAGTTCCTGGTCAAGGCGGGTCATCCGGCTCCGTTCGCCGGTCCGCCGGCCATGTCTGCTGCCGGATCGGCGTCGAGTTCACGCTGCAGCGCCTCCATGAGCGATGTGAAAAGCAAGTTGTGCCCGCCGGTGGGCAGTGCGGAGGCGCCCGCGGCGCGGGCCACAATCGCGTCCACTGCGGGGTCGCCCGTTGGTTGTGCGTCCACTAGTCCGGATCTTTCCACACCAGTTGCGGATCCGTCAGAGTGTCCGATTCCGGCACGGCTGCCCACCAGGCGGCGCAGGCGGCGCGCCAGGCGTTGACGTCGTCTTCGTTTCCGGTGACGGTCAGCACGCCGTCATGGACGGCCGCGGCAGCGGCACCACAGGTGACGCGTCCGGCGTCGTGCACCACCTCGGGATACGGCTGGTACAGCTCCTTGAGGGTTTCAATGATGAAGCGGGGGCGTTCGGCGGACTTGGCCGTGAGCGCAGATTCCGCGGAGTCGACGCCCGTGAGCACCAGGGCGGTGGCCATGCCGGCGTTGTTGCCGCCCAGGATGTCGGTGTCGAGGCGGTCCCCGACCACCAGCGGGCTGCCGGCGCCAAGGCGCTTGGCCGCCGTGTGGAACAGGGGCGCCTCCGGCTTCCCGGCCACCAGCGGGTCATGGCCGACGGCGGCACGCACGGCCGCCACCAGCGCCCCATTGCCGGGTGCGATCCCCCTGGGCTGCGGGATGGTGGTGTCCGTGTTGGTGGCGATCCAGGCGGCGCCGGCGTTGATGGCGTAGGCGGCCTCGGCGAGGGCCTCCCAGCCGAGCGTGGGTTCAAATCCCTGGATGACGACGTCCGGGGTGTCCTTGGCGCTGCGCACCGACGTCATGCCCACCAGCTCGATTTCGCGGACGAGCGCCGCACTGCCCACCACCAGGACCTTGCTGCCCTTCGGGAACTTTTCAGCGAGCAGGGCGGCGCCGGCCTGGGCGGAGCTGACCACCTGGTCGTCGTCCGCGGGGGCACCGAGTTCGCGCAGGTGCGCGGCAACGTGGGCCGGCGTGCGTGACGCGTTGTTGGTCACATAGCCCAGCTTCACGCCTGCGCCGGCCAGCCCCACCAGTGCGTCGATGGCGCCGGGGATCGCGTGGGGCCCGGCGTACACCACGCCGTCCAGGTCGGCAAGGACGGCGTCAAAGCCGGTCAGCAAGGTTTCCGCAGGCAAGGCCCTAGTCCTCCAGCGGTCCGGACTCGCCGTCCCGGGGGCCGTGCTCGTCTTCGCGGGGATCACGCTTGTCGGGCTCCCCGCCCGGTCCGTCCACGTCGTCCTCGGCGCTATCGAGGTCCGATTCGGGGTCATCTGACTCAAAGTAGTCGGACTCGGCGTCGTCGACCTCGGGCTCATCGTGTTCGTTGGCCGGTGCGTTGTCCCCGGCGGAATCCGGTGCGGTGACGGGTTCCATGACGTCGGAGACGCGGACGCGCGGCGCGTCCAAGGGGATGTCCTCGTCGCCGCCCAGGTCCACGATGATCGAGTCTGTGCTGTCGTCAAGCCCCAGTGCTTCCTCGGCCACCACGGCCTGGTGCTCCCATTTCTTGGCCTCGACCTTTCGGTCGGCTGCACGGAGCACCATGGCATAGGCGCGGAAGAGGCGGGGGCTGTAGGAATAGGCGCGGTTCATGTCCAGCTGCGGGATTTCCAGCACGGACAATGCCGCGTCGAGCTCGCCGAGGTCGCCGCGGGCGCCGGACTCCACGATGGCGAGCTCCACCTTGCCGGCGGTGTCCAGTGTTTCAGCTTCCTCGGACTTGATGAGGTCCAGGGCCTTGTCCGGGCGTCCCAGCCCGCGTTCGCAGTCGGCCATGAGGGGCAGGTGGACGTTCGAGCCGCTGATGCGGCGGTAGGTGCGCAGCTCCCGCAGGGCTTCTGCGTAGTTGCCTGCGGCGTAGGCCGTCATGGCGACTGCTTCACGAACGCAGGCGAGCCGGCCGCCGCGGCGGCTTGCAGCCAGCGCGTGCTCGAAGGCCAGCTCCGGCTCGAAGTCGATCAGCCTGCCGGCCATCACCAGGTGCTTGGACACCCATTCATTGTTGCGGGAGTCCAGGATGCGCAGTTGCGCCCGGGTCACCTTGTCGAGCTCTTCGCCGGTGACGTCCTGGTCGATCTCAGGCGAGCGTCCCCGGTCGGCCCTGTTGGAGCTGCGCAGGTCGGCTGCATTGTGGGCCGGCGGCGTGCGGGTGCCTGCGTCTTCACGGTCGCGGTGGGGACGGCTGTTGTGTGGCCGGTCTCCGTCTGAGCGGGTCGGGCGGTCGTCCCGGCTTCCAAAGGGCTTGCGGTCGTCGCGGTTTCCAAAGGGCTTGCGGTCGTCGCGGCGGCCGTTGACCATGGGACGATCGGCTCCACGGTTGTCCCGGTTGCCGTAGGGGCGGTCCCCGCCCGAGCGTGCCGGGCGGTCACCAAAACCGCCACCGCCGCGGTTGTCCCCGTCGCCGTAGGGACGTCCGCCCTGGGCGCCGCGGTTGTCACGGTCGCCAAACGGACGTCCACCCTGGGCGCCACGGTTGTCACGGTCGCCAAACGGACGTCCACCCTGGGCGCCACGGTTGTCACGGTC
>Ga0134128_10001398_pt1 | contig 31153 bp, 23 predicted proteins | sample KB31754_FD_96462 | JGI IMG/M metagenome (GOLD analysis project Ga0134128, IMG submission 96462) | Terrestrial soil microbial communities with excess Nitrogen fertilizer from Kellogg Biological Station, Michigan, USA - KB3-175-4 | ecosystem: Environmental > Terrestrial > Soil > Unclassified ... | reverse complement strand
GTCCGAGATACCTTCCACCGTCGAGGTCAAGAAGCGTTCGAAGTAAAAAGTGATACGACCCGACACATCCAGCGGCAACATGCCGGCGTAAGCCCAGACTACGGAGATCACGGGAATCTTGATAGTGGGAAAGACGTCTGTCGGCGAGTGCCGTATCGCCCTGATTCCAAATATGACGATCAGCATGGAAAGAACCACGAAGGTGTAAGGTTTCCGTAGCGCGATAATTACGATCTGGTTCATACTATGTTCCCTCTTATGCCTTCGGTAAAATTCATTTACCTAGAATATTGCACGTATGGATGAGGCAATTCTTTGGCAAATCCTTACAAGGTTGGACGTGCAGTCCCCCGCCTTGCGCCTCCAGACGGTCTGAACAGGATTACTGCCGATCCCTTGCCAAACCCAGAAGCTGATCACCCGGCAGAATATCCCGGGAGAATGGGGGGAAGGGAGAGTCGGACCGATCCCGCTGTTCCTGAGAATCTCGTCCTTCGTTATGTGTTGCCCGAACGCCATGCCGGAGTATGCCTCGGCAGATCGTAATGGCCAGATTGGCTGCTCGATATCGATGAGATGGACGTTACAGTATCGGCCGCCGGTATCGAGCCGCAGCTGATTAGGAAGTGTCTTGGCAATCAGGAGGAAGATGGCGCCGAAGGCTGCGGCAGCCGGATTGTTTCCCGACGCGATGGCAATCGCCGCAGCAACCGCGGATATTTTTGCGATATTTCTGCGTCTTCCAGTTTTGCCGACTTCAAGGGCGGGAAAGCTCTGAACCTTGCTGGTATGCTCCAGGGCATAGTTAAATCCAAACTCGGCCGCCTCGTCGTCTGTCTTCCCGGCAGCCCGGGGAAAAACAGCCTGGCACATTGCCAGGATTTGGTTCACATTCCGGCCGCAAGCTCCGAGGATCGTTGCCGATGCAGCCACGGCTCCGCAGGCGATCTGCTGGGGGCGAGTGCCTGCCGCAGCCCATTGCGCCGCATTTGCCACTGCGTTCGAGATGGTCTCGCTTACGACTCGCATGTTGTCCGCATTCAGGAGTCCTATGATTTCCCCTGAATGGTCCTTGTCGTAGTGGCTGACGAGAACATGATCGAGGGAGTAACCGTAACCTCTGAGGATGGGATCGATAAAATTGTGGACTGTCTCGGCATACCCGAGTAGTCCGCCCTCGATCAATATCGTCCGGTGTCGCCCGGCTGCCACGTCTGCCGCAACCACGAGCGCACTTTCTCCCTGCTCGACGTCAATCGTATGGATGGTGAGTTGCATGGTGATGAGCTTCCAAGTTTTCCCCTTCCAAGAGAAACAGGTGACTCGCACACCGGGAGCGTCTAGCTGCGTGCTATCACGCTGTCACGGCTGATAGACTGGCGATTATCAAGTGCGAATGATCGATTCCGCGGTCAAACACGACACTTTCCACAGTGGCTTTTCTTCGACTGATCAGCTAGGTTTAAAGGACGCTAACGGCCAGAGTGAGATCAAAGTATCACACTCCTTGTAAGAGAACTATGATGTATAGGTGGTCAATTTGTGAATACTGCAACCTGAACCATTCAAATCAAAAAGTGTGGGCAGCTGTAGAGCTCCGTATGAGAGGGGGAAGTGCTAGAGGGGGAAGTGCTGACTGAAGCGCAGGCGCTCATTACACGGCTTGGCGCGATGAGTTCACCGATGCCACTCAGAATCCGGTGCTGGCCATGGCGCCGATACGGGCAAGGCTCTCCCTTTCATGATTCAAGTCATTCTCGTAAAACGACTTTCTCATGATTCGAGCCGCGATGCGCCTGGTATATTGATGAGATGCCGGCTAACCCTGCAGCATGAATGTTTCATACTCCAGCCGGTTGAATTTATGCGAGAGGATGAAGAGACCAAGAAATGCGGACAACGTAACGGATACCGCAAAGCCGTATCCGAAGGATTCGGCTCCCAGTTGCAGCGTGGCAACGGTGAACAGCAGGTTGGTTATAAAAAAACATGCCGTAACGATCAGTACTTCCCGCCGGGCGTCGAGATAAAAAAGTATGTTGAGTATCGCCATCAGCAGCACCTGCACACTGACTGCAACCACATCGATATAAAACAAATGGATGTAGAGCGGGGATATGCCAATGGTTTGCAGCAGGCCCCTGCCCCACAAAAGGCACAGCACCACCGTCAAACCCTGCACTTTGAAGATTTCGTAGATGCCCTGCCGGGCAGCGTACACCATCTGGTCACGCCTGTATTCGATATGCATCAGCGTGTCGCCTTCACGCACGGCACGGTAAAAACGTTCGTGCTGTTCGGCAAAGTCCGCTTCTATGCTCACCAGAAATACGGCCATCCCCGGCAGGATGAATAGATAGGCCAGAAAAATGGGAAGATCGTAGATGATGGACGCGCGCAATGGACCTATAACCGCCTCGGAAGTGTAGGGCACGAACCAGAAGATGAATTTGTCAATCCACACCGCCAGGTAATAGAGCGTGCCGACTGCAAACAGGCTGTAAAAGCTCCGGCTTCGATCGAGAAAATCAAACTTGAGCAGAGAATTTCCGGGATATTCCCGCACGATATGATGCAGGAATGAAAACAGCAGATAGCCGTGACCGGTCAGCACGCCCAACAACAGGCCGTTGAGTTCCCACGGAGATGCGAAGAGTCCGACTGCAATTCCCAGGGAATAACCCTTGGCCAGGGTCCAGATGATGCGCCCATAAGCCTTCATCCCCGACAGGAAGATGAGGACAATCCACATCCCGCTCAGCACGACAAAATTGCATAGCAGCAACAGCTGCTGGAAAAATGGTCCCGTGAAAAGCGAGAAGATGAAGGGCGCTGCCCACGTAAAGCCGCCCGCCATGGTCAGCATCAGGACGCCGAACAGATTGGGCAGCACCTCTGCCTTGTCATCGGCATAAGTCCGGTCTGCGACAAACCGCGTGAACATGAGCTGCATACCCCCGGTCCAGATCAGCGAGCCCGCCATCATATAGGTAACGCATATCTGAAAGGCATTCACTTCGCGCTGTTCCACACCCAGCATGACGGCGAGAACACCTATCATCATGATGCTCAGAATTGAGAGCACCCATGGACCACCGCTGACCAGGCCGGCATAACCATAGGCTCGCAACACCGACCAGTAATTGTCGCGCTCCAGGATTTTGCGGATTTCGAAACCGATGCCGGCCATATAATTACATCAGTTCGCTACTGCCGGATGCCGCGGTACACTCAAGGCTCCCGAGTAGACTTCCCGATAAGATGAAAACATGAGTTGGTCTTCATAGTAGCGTTTCACGCGCGCAAGCCCAGCCTGCTGCGCAGCGCGCCACTTCTCCGGATTGTTCAGCAGTTCGAGCGCTGCTTTTGCCGTGCCTTCGGGATCGGCAATGTGCACTACACTACCCGCTGCCCCCAGTGCCCGATCCTGCCCGACCGTTCCTTCGATGAGCTCCCGGCAGGACCCCACATCCGTGGCGAGGCAGGGAACACCGCTGGCGAAAGCCTCGAGTATTACCAGCGGCAGGGCTTCACTGATCGAGGTCAGCACCATCAGGCCAAGCTGAGGCAGAATTTCCAGCATATTTTGAAAGCCCATGAATCTGAGATGATCCTTCAAGCCGAGGCTTTCGGCCAGTTCCTTGCATTCATTCACATACGACGGATCTTCGTCTTCCGGCCCGACAATCCATCCTTGCGCGTCAGGACGCGCCTTGACCAGCATCCGCAATGTCCGGATGAACGTCTTGATATCCTTGATCGGCACCACGCGTCCGACCAGCCCCAGCACCGGTGGAATCTTTCCCGGCCTTTTTTCGAGTGCGTCGCGATAACGTTCCACATTGATTCCGTTGGTAATGACCCGTGTCTTTTCCGGGGCCGCCCCATCGGCTACCTGTCTCAACCGATTCCCCTCATACAGGCTGATAATGGGTGAGGCCTGCGCGTACGCCATGCGTCCGAGCTGCTCGTAGAACCTGATCCAGAGGCCGCGGATATATCCCATTTCATCGTGCAGCGTATTGCATACATCGTCATTGTGATCATGAATCCACGTAGCTTGCGCCAGGTCGATTTTCCGCTCCTTGGTATAAATACCATGCTCGGTGAGCACAAAGGGAATGTTTCGCCGCAGCCGTATCATCGCGCCCAGCAGTCCTGCATAACCGGTCGAAATGGCGTGTACCGCCCGCACTGGCGGAAGCCCGGCCGCAATATCGGCCAACACGAACAGCGGCGTATGCATTGCACGTATCGCCCAGAAATAGTCCACAAACGAGGGCTCGGTACAGCGCTCTTTATACTGGCGGGTAATGTAATCCCACGAAGCTTCGCTATACAGAAAATCCTCCTGACTGATGCCGCCCTTGGCGCCCAGTCGCGCAAACGCATCGATCATTTTTCCGTCAGCCAATTTCCCAGGCTGCCGCATGGTGGCGTGCAACTCTTCCATTTCCTGAAAAGGCTGGGGGCTGCCCTTGCGGGCATGCGGCTTCGCAAGGCTGCGGTGCAACAGATAGTGCGTTTCGACATGCGTCACATTCGGGGGAAACTGATACTGCGCCTGTCCATACATTTCCTTCTGGCCGCCTATGAAGATCACGGCGAAGGTAAATTCCGGCAGTCCGTTGATGATCTGGTGGACCCATGAAGATACCCCGCCACGAACATAGGGATAGGTGCCTTCCAGCAGCAGAGCGATATCCGCCACCGGTTCCACAACCGATCCTGCTGCCCGTACCATCGGGGATTTCTCCGTCCCTGCCTGGATCATGCTCATTTATTCCACCACGCTCTTACCAGGGCCAGTTCCCGCCCCTTCTCCCCAACACGTGCAAGCGCGGATAAACAGCGCTTCACCTCGGAGAACTTCCGCTCCCGGAAAGCGATTTCGGCAAACCATGGCAGCAGTTGTTGCTGGTGCGCGCCATGGATTTCTGCGTTGACAAAAGCCTTTCTCGCCAGGGCGGCTTCACCTGATTCCAATAAAATCCGACCATACAACAGCCAACTGTCGGCGTCTGCGCGTCCCGATAGAGAGGACTCCTCACTCATCCCATATTTGGGCGACGTCAGAGATGCCTCGGATGCAGTGTGCACAGGGGCCGATGCAAATGCAAATGCAGATACAGAGGGAACGTCGCGCAGCGTAATGGATGACGAAGTCAATACAACTTCCATTTGTGTGCGGGCGTTTTTCAGCCAGTGCTGTCTGACCGCACCCTGTACCAGCTTGTGATATACCAGTTCCCAGCACAGCGCGGCAATTGTTTTGCGGCAGGCATTTTGTGCTCGTGGAGGAAGTTGTGGCAGCGCTTCGGTTAAAGCCAGGACGCGGTCGGTGAGCCTCTTTTCATGGTCATCCTTCATCGCATAGGCAAGCAACCTTACATCATCGATCGGGTCGCGAGTAGCCTTCGACCAGATCTCCATGGCTTCTCTCGGCGCCATGTGCCGTGTTGCCATCACCGCTTTCAACCGCTTGAGCGAGCGCTCGGCAAAATGGACAATCTGGCGCAGGGCCCCTTGGCTGTAAGGGGGAACAGGGAAAATGACAGGTGGTGAAAAAGGCAGTTCAGGCAGGATTATAATCTTTACATTCTTCGCGGAACGGGTCCGGGGTCGTTTCAATGCACGTGTTATGCTCCACAGCACGCCCAGCGCCCCGAAAACCGGCAGAATCCATAGAAAGGCAAACAGCAACCCCAGACTTCTACGAGGAGGAAGTTTGTAGCGACGCGGCAACGACTGCCAGAACATGCGCGCAAGGTAATACGAGGAAGCAGAGTGAAATACAACCGCCGTAAACAGCAGCGCGCCTTCCTGCCAAGCTGCAAGCGCATCATCCGCGCTCAACCACACCAGGAGAACTGCTACTACTTCAGCAGTCACTCCTGACAACGCAAGCAGGCGATACATGCGACGCATCACCCCTGCTCCAGGGAACGGATCCTTTGCGGATCGATTTCGTTGATAGGTATCCATTCCTGTACGGAGGTTGCAGGAATATCGGCTACTCGCTGCGCCCATGCCCGTGCGCCAGTAATATCCGTCAGTGGCAACATCACCCAGACGACATGCTGATCCTTTTCACGCGCAAGGCAGATAAAATCGATAGCACGAATCGAAAACCGCAGTTTTTCGTGAATGCCCCGTATCTCATCCGGATTTCCGGATAATCTCAGAAGTGCCGTATCGAGCCTGAAGCGCGAAAAATCCTGATATGCACGTTCAAATGAAGCAATAAACCGGGGAACCGACGGTCTCGCCGTTCCGAAGCGGAGATGGTCCACGCCATGCGCCACCAGCACGGCAATAAGCTTGAGGTTGCTTTCATGAAACGAAAAAAAAGGCATGGAACGCACTGCCAGCACGGCATTTATTTCGCCGATGGAGTCGGCTAAAGGTACCGCGGCCAGAAGCCGGGCCTGATCCATCCCTGAATCCTGCAAAAAATTCACCGTGGCCAGTTCCCCGCTATCGAGCGACATTCTCAGCACTGGATCAGCCTCATCGATGGGAAATCGCTCTCCTACACAGGCCAGAACTTGGGAAGTATCAATGCGATCGGCAGTAATACCGATAATGCAGGCCTGCGTCAATGCACCATATTCCGCCACAAATTCAATAAGCTTTTGCAACGAACTTTCCGTCAATCCATCGATGCCATCCAGAGTGGATTGAAGGTGCATGATACCTTCGCGCAGGGAAAAGCCGCTGTTGGCAACAGTCTGTTCGAGACGGTCATGCGACAGGCGCAATAACTGGTAACTGCGCGTGAATTCCTCAAGACGCTCGGCGCGGTATTGATACGCGCCCTCCAGCCGGTGCAGGCGGCGCCCCCACATGTCACGAAACTCCCCCGCCACCATCGCTACCACTACAACGCCTATCGCCCAAGGCAGTGGAAAGCTCTTCGCGACCTGCCATTGCTGATCGATGGCAACACCAAGCACTGCGAGTGTCAGCAGGGCGCTGACAAAACCAAAGACAAACCCGTATCGCAATCCCGCGAGCAGGGGCGCCAACACTGCCCACGGGAATCCGCCGCTCAACCGGAAAGGGTCCGCCTGCTGGGTAATGAATGATGCCGCAATTACAACAGCAGTTATAACGAATGTTTCAAACCAGCCGCCCCACGCGGATACGGGAGTGTTTACATCGACAACCTCTATACCTTCCAGCCAGGGTTTCTTCATCGCTTCATCGCTTTGCAGGCTCACTGTTTGCAGGAAATTCCCGGATCTTGGTCAGTGTCTCGCGGCAGATATCCAGTTCCGTCGCCAGATCGCTCGGGTTGGGTTTCGGTTCGCCGGCCAACCAGCGATTCGCGCGATCCACATCGTCTATGGATAAGGGGAGCATGTCCGCATGCGATGCGGCTGCAGGCTGACGCTTCAGGTGATCCGAAATGAGCGCCAACTGCCGCGCCACTTCACGCTCATTCCTGTTCCTGACTGCCTTTGCGAAGGCTTTCCATTGCGACAGATCAAACCGTTCCATTTCTCTGCGCAATGCGAAATAGTCGGCATTATCCAGTTTTCCTCCAAACCCCCATTGATTCCGAATCGACTGTAATTCCTCCTGTTTCTTTGCGTCCTCGGTATCATCCCTTTTGGCTGGGAAATACTTTGATCCGAAAAAGTATTCGGCCAGGCGCGGCGGATATTTCACTTCGATTTGGGAATTCTGCTTTGAAGCGAATATTTCGAGCGCCTGAAGGCGGATATAATTGGCGTGAGCCGGACAACCCGCCCATTCCATATTGTCCGCCAGCATCAGTATCCACAAAAAATCCCCGGGCCGGGTCGAAAGCGATCGCAAAAACCAGGCCGCTGCCTGAACCGGCCTGCCCAAACCTTGCTCCGCTGCCGCGAGGGCTTCGGCTAAAGCCGGATTGACCGTGGACTGATTGGCTGACTGGGCATGATAGGGCGCAACGACGGATTCAAGCAGCGCATGATCAATTTTCTCATATGACAGCAATAGCCAGATCATGGCTTCGGTTACTTCCGGATCTGCGGCCTGCAATCTCAGGATCTCATGCAACGCATCACGTGCAGCACTTTTCTCCCCGTGCGCCATTTTGCGCATCGCCTGGAAATACCAGTAATCCGGCGCCTGCGCCGCTGAAGGAAGTTTTTCCGCAGCCTTGAGCCAATGATCCAGCTCATCCCAATTTCCCCGCTTCCAGGAAAAACGCATCAGGCGCTGCAAGTCCTCGATGCGCTTCAATTTTTCCCATCCATAGCGCGCAAGCCGCTCGCTTTTTTTATCATCGTGATGACGCAGGGCCAGACGTTGCAGGCTTTCCAGAATTTCCACGTCGTTCGGCCGAAGGGCCAGCGCTTTTTCGTAGGCTTTGCTGGCGTATGCATCCTGCCCCAGTTGCGTGGAAACTTTCGCCAGCAGCAGCCAGTATTCTTCCGCAGAAGCGGGGTCTGGCGAATCGATGTCCCGAAGCAGCAACTGAAAGCTCTTTTGCGTATTGCCGGCTTCCTCATACAGCCTCGCCAATGCAAGTCTCTGCCGCCCATCCTGTATTTCCGGCATATCTTCATACAGCGTGAGCGCGGCATCCGGTTTGCCCTGAAGAACAAGAACTTCCACCAGTGCTTTAAGTATGGGCGGAGGATTGTCGAATCGCTGCGCGTGACGTCGCAACTGCTTTTCCACACGAGACGGCTGGGCAACAGCGAGACCCGCCCTGACATAAGCTTCCGCTTCGGTAGCCGTCAGCTTGCGGCGGGACATGACTGCCTCAAGAAGCTGCACAATCGCCTCGTTATCCGGCTTTGCCTGAGCCAGTGCGAAGGCCCGGGTTTCAGCCTCCTCATCAGCCTTGTGGCGCGCAAAAGACAGCCACAAGGCGAGCGCTTCATCGGCCTGACCGTTCCAGTCATACAAATGGGCAAGCAGCCGCTGACGTTCACTTCCAGGAATCAGGGAAGTACGCAGCACGGCCGCCCGGGCAAGACCCTCGCCGAGGAGACCCATCGAAACCTGCAAGCGGACGATACGTTCTGCCAGCTTCTGATCCGCGGGTGCCTGCACGCTCGCCTGCTCCAGCCAAACCAATGCATGATCACGATCACCCATCGGCTGGGCAACGTCGGCCGCCAGCATCAGCAGTTGCGCCTCGGCGCTGGAGGGGGCAACCGTGCCGGAATTGCCAGGACCCGCGACATCCGCCGGTCCGCTATAAGTGGAAAGTATCTTTATCGCAGCTTTCAAGGCCTCCCGGTCGACACCTGCCTGAAGATAGGCGCCTAAACATGCTTTCGCCAATTCTGTTTTCTTCCCGACGACTCGTTCGAAAGTGAAGGCCTGGCAGAAATCTCGTGCCGCAACTCTGGGTTGTGCGGCCGCAAGCCGCTGTTTGGCAGCAAAAGCCAGCCAGCGCGATTTTGTCTGCCGGGTTTCATTCTGCATGCGAACCAACTGCTCGAAGGTTTCCGCTATGACCAAGGGTTCGCCAAACTGCTCTGCCAGCAACACCACCTGATTCGACTCTTTGTCATTCTCTGCCAGGCGCAGCAAAGAAGGGACCAGTTCCCCGATACGCCTTCGCAGCAATGCCTCGACATCCTGGGGAGGATGTCTGTAAAGCTGCTGCAGTGCCAGCTTCAGCTCCGCTAGGCGAATCTCGTAAGTCAACCCTGACTCGGGAGCATTCTGTAGGGGTTCTATGGCAAGGATAGCCTCATCGGTCATACCCGCTTCCGTCAACACCTGCACGAACGACAGGCGTAGCGGAGCGTTACGCGGGTCGGACTGCACGAGAACGCGAAGATAAGCAACTGACAAAGCATCTTTTGCTGACAGGTTGGCTGGATCCCGGAAAGCGGGCTGACGCGGAAACAATACCCAGAAGGCAATGAGAACCACCGCGCTCATGAACAGCAACGTGGGTGCATTTAGCAGTGATTCGCGTTGCGTTTCAACACTCAAGCCGGAATTTTCCCGTTGCCAGATTTCCTGAAACTGTATAAACGGAATGTGTACTCTTCGGCTGCGGCGTCAATTTGGTGTCATTTATGCTCAAAGCGCAGGAAGCGGGAGTCGTTACAGTCAGGGGAGCCAGACGCCCCCGCGATTCGAATAAAAGCGTGGCGGAACCATCATTGTTGATATGCCAGGATTTCAGGGGCGCACTAGCCTCGATCAATCTCAGTCCCGGATTTCCGTTCCGTTTACCCTGCGCGGCTTTAAGGATCGCATGATTCCGGGCAAGGTAGATGTAGCGAGTGTCAATGCGGTCATTATATCCAACTACATCGCTGGAGATTTCCGGCGTCATTTCGGTCGGGGGCAACCGCACTGTTCTAAGCGCATCTCCGAAAAGAAACCAATTGCCATCGAGATCGCGTGCAATGCTCGCGGTCTGAAACGCGCGGGCGCGGGTGGCATATTCATCGACCCAGATGCCGAGCACATTTTCCTTGCGCTGCGCCTCGGCCATCTGCTCCAGAAGCTCCCTCCCCCGTTCGTTCAGGAATGCATCGGCATGAATCGATATGGACGAAACACGCAACCGGCGTGCAAGGTCGAGCTCGCGACTCCACTCGCCAACCTTGCCAAAATTCAGGGCTTCGCCGTACCAGAGTTGAGCGAACAGAGGCTCGGCAACCAGCGGCGTCATGACCTGAATACCCCATTCGGTCGGACGAAGCGCCGGATCAAGGTCTGCAAGCGACATCTGTCCACTCTGCCAATGCAGCCCCCCTCCGCCATAATGCGGCAGTCCGGCTTTCTGCGCAGCTGCTAGCACAGCGGGTCCTGGCCTGCCATCCCCGGACCAGATCAACAGCGAGGGAGAATCCGGTGCCATCGTGTGCAGAAATGGAAGAGTGCCGCCCGTTTCGCGCGTCATTTCCGCCGCGTAATCCTTCATGAATACGCTGTAACGGTAGGGTTGCTGATCTGCGTCTGTCTTGCCTTCGAATATCCCCCAATAAAAAGGATGGCTGTAAGTATGGCTGGCCAGGCGAACCTGGGGCAAACTGGCTACCTCGCGCAGCTTGCTCCGCTGCTCTTCGGTCGCCACTTCCGCTTCGATGACACCCAATGTTATCGGCAGTGGATTTTTTTCCATCCACCCCTTGAGCCGATCGATCGCCTCCACACCCTCTTCATCCTTTGCAAACAGGCGATCTCCCCTCACCTCGATAATCCCCAGGCGCCGCCCGTTTTCCGTTGTCATGTCAAATACCGGCTGCACCGGCAGGCGCAACGCCGCCTGGAAAAAAACAAAAGGATCGAGCAGCCATTCGTGGCGCCCGGATGCACTCTCGTTCAGTATGTGAGGGTGTAACGCGTAACCGCCCCAGCTCGTCACCGCGACCGGATGAAATATTTTGTCAGCACTGCTCAGAGTGAGCCATGCGTTATTGCGATCCCGAACACGCACATCGGGCGTGCCGCTGCCGATCACCGGAGCGGATTCGGGGCGTCCCAGGCGCTCGTTCATGGCATCGAGTTTCAGGATGCCGGTCGTCGGCTGTAATTCTCCCTGATAATCCAGCAGATTCCGGCACGCAACCCCCGCGGGCAGATAACCCATGAGCACTATCGGCAGTCCCGCATTCGCTTCCGACTGCAGCCGTGCGCAGACACTCTCATACCGTTCGGTACCGTTCGCACTGTCCTCCCCCAGCCACGCTATAATCCCGGCATATCGCCCGACGAGCGGTTCAATCGGCAAGGGAAGCTGATCGACATACCAATAGTCGAGCGCCAGGCCAAGATATTCGAGCGGCATGGCCGCATGCCGAAACAGATCATGCTCCATCTGCTGCGCGGGCGTTCCGTTTACGATAGCCAGCAGCTTGCGGGGAGCAAGGCGCATCCGCCCGTGCCCCAGCCACGTCAGGTCTCCATTGGCGATCCAGGGCATGAATCCCAGCTTGAGGATGTCGCGCGCTGTTTTTTCCGCCTCCACCCAGTTTCCCGGATCGACATAGTCGAGCACCGTAATGGGCACCTTGAACTCGTTTTGCGCCCGCACCAACTGGTCGAGCAGCCACTTTCTGTTTTCTTCCTTGGTTGGAGCGTGCTTACCGCTAACCGGGTCAAAACCATGAAAAAGTGATTCCGCCACCATACCGTCAGCATACTGGCTGGCCTGGTCCAGCACTTCGAAGCCACGGTTGAGAATGAGCTTGCATCCTGGAAAACGCTGCTTGACTTCCGCGAGCAGTGAAACCAGTCCTTTTTCCTGCTCTTCGCGTTGCTTGCCCTCCGTCGTCACGATCAGGTAACTGTCGACCGTATCGAGAAAAAAGGCGCGATAGCCGTCACGCCACAGGCGTTCGAAGTGCTGCTTCAGCAGATATTCGCGCCAGGCAGGATCGGTCATGTTCATTACCAGGCTGTTCCAGGCAGGATTGACGCCTATCGACCAATCCGTATCGATACGCGCCATATCTTCGCTGTTGCGGGCAATTTCACCAAACGAGACATAGGCGAAGACGAGTGAAGAATCCAGATTCAACAGTGCTGTTTTCTCATGGGGCAGAATCTGGCTTGGCTGAATGACGATCTGGTCGAAATGGCGCAGGTCTTCGACGGGCGGCCTGCTGCCATAGTAGAAAACAATATCGCGTTTCTCCAGCTCCAGTCCATCGGCGTGGGCCGCGGATGCCACCAGCATCAACGACAGAAGCAGCCGCCCGATGCCTGAATAGAGCGACGATACTTTGCTCCAGATCGCACCGGAAAAATAAAACAGGAAGCGGAATCCTGATAGTTGAAGCAGGTTGTCATGGGTGCCGCTATGGTCTTTGCGGTCTTTACAGATACGCAGGACACCTCCGTTTCCGATGTCAATGCCGGGAATAATGAGATTGGGTGTAGCAGTTTGCAAAACTTGTCGAGATATCCTTTCTGCTCCGGAGGCCAGTGGGGCGTACCGGAATGCATTTTGTACTAAGGTGCTTCGCAAGGTAACAGGGAATGTTCTTTCTGCCGGGTTTCCTGGTAGGGAGTTTGACCGTAAGGGCAGATCTCATCAAGAGGCATGCTGCTATTTGATAATGACAAAATCGAGCGCATACCGTTTTATACTCTTTATACTCTTTATTGATTTGCAGAATAGGGCAGTGCCATAATTCCCAGCGCGGGACCATCCAGCGATTTCCAGTGAATTTCACCTGCCTCGACACTGCCAGCCTGAATGACAGCCAACAGATCAGTTCCTCCGTCGGAGGACGATGCCGGGTTGACTACCATACCCGCAGATTGTTCCCCCAAATCGGCGCTGAATAACTCATCCCCCGCTTCGATTGGCAGGTCACACGTTTCCGGACGAACATTTGCAAGATACATGCGCCGCTTTATTTTGCCGAGATACTGCGTGCGGGCAATGATTTCCTGACCGGGATAACAGCCTTTCTGAAAGCTTATCCCGCCGAGGGCATCCAGGTTCACCATCTGTGGCACGAATTTTTCCTGAGTCGCGGGCAAGATGTGGGGAATACCTGCCCGGATTTCCAGCCAGTCCCAACAGGGCTTCCCTACGGGCGTCGCATTCCTGCTCAAATCTTCCCATATCGTGGGCGCCTGCTCCGGGAGGATGAGGAGTTGAAAGCGATCCCCTGCAAAGCGAATGATGCTTCCTCTTTCGCAATGCCTCACTCCCAGCGGCGCGGCAGGAATTTCCCCCAGTATCTTCCTTAACAGAGCCGCGGCGTGGCAGCCCGCAACCCCTATGCGGACCCAGGCTCCGCTGCTGTCCGCCAATTTGACCTTGGCCCGCATCACATACATGCCAAGGCGCTTCTGGATCCCCGCGAGCAACATTGCAGGCAATTGCATGAGATAACCGTCATCAGTCGCGCGCAAAATAAGAAAAGTCGCGAGAATTCTGCCTTTTGGATTGCAATAACTTCCGTAGGAGGCTGCTGAGGCAGTGACACGCCTTATGTCGCAACTCAATTGTCCTTGCAGAAAAGTTTCCGCATCCTCTCCCCGAAAGTGAATCAGGCCAAAATGAGAAAGATCACTCAGCACGTTGGCAGCTCGGGTACTCTCAAGTTCGGCAGCAGCATTGCCGTAGCTGACAATGCAGTCTTCCCGAAAAATCGCACCACGGCTTTGCAGGTAGGAGCGCCAGACAGGATTCATGTAAAGGCAGATTCTCGAAGAATGCCCGAAAAAGGGTTAATTATAAAGCATACACTCCTACTGGGCAGCAAACTGCCCGCACTGAGACAATAGTTCATCAATATTTTAAAACATGCAACCCGTTATGCAGCTACCCGTTATGCAACGCCCTGCGCCTTTCCTCGTCGTCCACCTGAAATCATCCCGAACGTTAGGAGTAGCACTCGGCTTCGCGCACTTTGTGGCTATTGTACTGTTGTGGCCCCTGATGATGCCACCTTCAGTCAAGTTGACGGGCTCCGCTTTGCTCGTCATCAGCCTTGTTTTCTACCTGAGGCGCTACGCATTGTTGCGCTCGCCGGATTCCGTTTCCAGTCTCGAAGTAACTGATGAAATGGTATGCATCCTGAATACCCGGGATGGCGGACAGATCGCCTGTGCCTTGCTTGGCAGCAGTTTCATCGCACCCTATCTGACCGTGCTCGACTTGAATCCCCTGAAAATCGATAAAACAGACGCGTCCCCGCGACAGTTGAGCCGATACTTTTCGCGCAGCGTTGTAATCCTTCCCGATGGAATAAACCCGGAGGAGTTCAGGCAGTTACGGGTGCTGTTGCGGTGGAAGTGGAGAAACCAGAGAGGTGAATTGAACCGGCCTGAATAGCCGGCTGCTTCTGCAATAATCCCCATCAATTACTGCGGATCTGTTCAAGGATTGCACCCCTGGCAAAATATGTTCTCTCGGCTTTCTGCCGGCCGTCGGAGGCTTCATGGTCTCCTGTCCTTCCTGCCCGTAAGGGCTGGGACGCTTTCCCACCGTTGGTTATGCATAAAAGCGTATAAACAAATGAATTAATATTGGTTCACGAGGAAAAACAGAACTGATAACTTTCAGATGTGGTTATTCTCCGTTGTTGTTGTGATTTTCAAGGCGCTGGCCATCGGCTCGCGCCTTTTCTTTATCGCACCCCTGGGAAAAGCCATAATGATTTTTCAATCAAAGTTCCGCACCCATCACCGCTCGAACCGATCACGACAATAACAGACTGCAGACTTATAAATATGAACTTTCAACAATTACGCATCATTCATGAGACAGTCCGCCAGAACTATAACCTGACCGAAGCGGCCAACGCCTTGTTTACCTCCCAGTCCGGCGTCAGCAAGCACATCAAGGACCTGGAAGATGAATTGGGCGTCGAGTTGTTCGTGCGCAAAGGCAAACGGCTACTCGGCTTGACCAATCCGGGCAAGGAACTGATAGAGATTGTCGAGCGCATCCTTCTGGATGCAAAGAATGTCAAGCGCCTGGCTGAGCAGTTCAGCAAGCGGAATAAAGGACGGCTGACCATCGCCACTACGCACACGCAGGCACAGTACGCACTCCCCACGGTGGTCACGCAATTCAAGAAAACCTTTCCCCAGGTGCATCTCGTCCTGCACCAGGCCAGCCCCGGCGAAATCGTATCGATGCTACTGGATGGAGTGGCCGATATCGGCATTGCCACCGAGGCGTTGGAGAGTGTTGCAGAACTGGCCTCTTTTCCTTATTACTCGTGGCACCACGCTGCCATTGTGCCGCACGGACACCCGCTGGAAACAATACAGCCGCTCACGCTTGAAGCCATTGCAGAGTTCCCGATCATCACTTATCACGAAGGCTTTACCGGACGGACGGGAATTGATCAAACGTTTGCCAGGGCAGGATTGGCCCTGGATATCGCCATGTCCGCACTCGATGCAGATGTCATCAAGACGTACGTGGAACTGGGGCTGGGGGTGGGTCTTGTTGCGTCAATGGCCTTCAATCCCGTGCGGGACACCCGACTGACTCTGCTGGACAGTTCACACCTGTTCGAGCAAAACACCACAAACATCTCGATCCGCCGCGGCCATTACCTGCGGGGATACGCCTACCGGTTCATCGAGCTTTGCCTTCCTTCCCTGACGGAAGCCGCTATCCGGGCGGGTGTGAGGCCGCGAGCAGGAGTGGAGCTCGGCGACTGACTACTGAAACGATCGAAAACCGTTTGAACCGCAGGAGATATCGGCTTTCTCAAGCGTATACTTCTATACGTCTTCCCCCAGAAACCCGCCACTCTGATGCTCCCAGAGCCCGGCATAGAGGCCCTTCAGCGCGATCAGGCTTTGATGCGTTCCTTCCTCTACGATCCGGCCCATGTCGATCACGATCAACCGATCCATGGCAGCAATGGTCGACAGGCGATGCGCTATGGCGATCACCGTCTTGCCTTCCATCAGGCGGTAGAGGCTGGACTGGATGACTGACTCCACTTCAGAGTCCAGCGCACTGGTAGCTTCGTCAAGCAGAAGAATCGGTGCGTTTTTCAGCATTACCCTCGCTATGGCGATCCGCTGGCGCTGGCCGCCCGAAAGCTTTATCCCGCGCTCTCCTACATGCGCATCATAGCCGCGGCGTCCCGCAGGGTCTGTCAGGCCCGTGATGAAATCGTGGGCCTCCGCCTTTTTTGCAGCGGCGATCGTTTCCGCATCGGTTGCGTCAGGTCGTCCATACGCGATGTTGTCCCTTACTGAACGATGCATGAGGGACGTATCCTGCGTAACCATGCCGATATTGGCGCGCAAACTGTCCTGGGTAACGTACCGGATGTCCTGCCCGTCGATCAGTATGCGCCCCTCCTCCACATCATAAAAGCGAAGCAGCAAGTTGACGAGAGTGGATTTGCCCGCGCCGGAGCGTCCAACCAGACCGATCTTTTCACCCGGCCTGATATGCAGCAAAAGATGATCTATTACGGGGACGTCGCCCCCGTAACAGAAAACCACATCCTCAAACCGTATTTCGGCGGTTTTAATCTGAAGACGTTTTGCATCGGGGTGGTCGGTCACCAGGTGGGGACGTGACAAGGTGGTGATTCCATCGCGTACGGTACCTACCTGTTCGAACAATGAAGTCATTTCCCACATGACCCAATGCGACATCCCGTTAAGCCGCAACGACATGGCGCCGACGGCCGCCACCGCACCCACGCCAATCTGCCCATCCCCCCACAACAGCAAAGCAACCACAACTACGCTGATGATGAGACTTGCCCCCATCACCTGGTTCACGGTTTCAAACCAGGTGATCAGCCTCATCTGGCCATGTACTGTCCCCAGAAACTCCTGCATCGCCAGTTTGGCATAACCAGCCTCCCTGCCGGCGTGAGAGAAGAGTTTTACGGTGGCGATATTGGTATAAGCATCACTGATGCGTCCCGTCATCAAGGCGCGCGCATCCGCCTGAGATTGGGATACCCGGCTGAGCCTGGGCACAAAATAGCGCAGCGCGCAGATATAGAGGGCGAACCACCCTCCAAAAGGTATCAATATCCAGAGATTGAATGTGCCCACCACGGCAACCAGGGTAAAAAAATAAATCGTTACATAGACAAGTATATCGCCGAGAATAAAGCAGACATCGCGCAGCGCGAGAGCGGTTTGCATCACCTTGGCCGCCACCCGTCCCGCAAATTCATCCTGATAGAAGTGCATGCTCTGGTTCAGCATCAGGCGATGGAAATTCCAGCGCAGGCGCATCGGAAAATTCCCGCCCAGCACCTGATGCTTGACGAGGTTTTGTATACCGACCAACAGGGGACTTGCAATCAGCAGTCCAGCGAACAGAAGAAGCGTGTTCCGCTCCTGTTCCCATAGAAGAGCGGGCGGTATCTGATTGAGCCAGTCGACGACTTTTCCCAACATCGCGAACAATAAGGCTTCAAACGCACCGATTGCTGCGGTAAGGAGTGTCATCGCCACCAGGTATCGCCTTACGCCCTCGGTTGCTTCCCAGATAAAGGTAAAAAAACCTTTTGGGGGAATCCTGTCGGTGGGATCGGGATAGGGGTAAATCAGTTTCTCGAAATAGCTGAGCATTTAAACCACTGTAGGCAATCTATAGGGAATCATGCCAAATCTGGTGTGACCAGATTCGATCTTTGCTGGACCGTGTGACTACCATGGGAAGGAGATATTCCGCCTGCTGTCTGAACACTTCCCGAAATCGAAGCAAGATATACAATAACATTGTTCTCCACCGCCCTCTCGATCAATCACTATCTGCGACTCTCCATGCCCGGCGCTTATGCACACCTCACTATGGTAAACCTGGCCAAGGAACCGGGCCGGCTTGAAAAGCAGAGATTTCCTCCGGAAGCAATTGTCCCGGTATTGGATTACTTCCGTTTCTGTGAGCTTGGCGCGGTCAGCCCTGATTATCCCTATCTGGACATTGCTCACTCCAGTGCGGGCGAGTGGGCGGACCGGATGCACTATCAGAGAACCGGCGACATGATCAAAACAGGAGTCGAGTGGATCAAAAAACTCGATGGAGCACCCCGGCAAAAAGCATTTTCATGGCTTCTGGGATACACCAGCCATGTCGTTACTGATACGACCATTCATCCTGTCATCGAACTCAAGGTGGGTGAATACCGGAAGAACAAGGATAAGCACCGGATATGCGAGATGCATCAGGATACCTATATCTTCCAGCGATTGAATCTCGGTGAGATAGGCTTGGCGGAACATCTGGATTCGGGAATCTGGGGCTGCTGCGATAAACCTGGCAGCGGAAAACTCGATTCCGTCATCACACGCACGTGGCAGAGCATGCTTGAAACCTGTTATGCCGGCGCCTACCAAACTGACCCTCCTGTCATCGACAACTGGCACGGCGCATTCAAGTTCATTGTCGACAAAGCGGAAGAAGGCCATGTGCTTCCTCCTTTTGCGCGGCATGTCGCCGCCAACATCGGTTTGACCTACCCTGCGGTTGACGATCTCGACCCCCAATATCTGGAAAACCTTGCGACCCCGCTTGAACCGATGAGCTATGATGCGATATTTGACCGTGCCTTGGAGAATGTTCTTGCTACTTGGTCACTCATCGCTCAGGCCGTCTTCGAAAATGACAATAGCTACCTGATGGCCGTGGTGAATTGCAATCTGGATACAGGAAAAGACGATCGGGGCAACCATATCTATTGGAAAAAGGTTGTCTCATGAGCATACGTCCCGCCGGTATCCCTGTCAGCGTAACTATTGCGCTTGTGTTATCGCTCGTTGCAGGCTGCACCCCTACCTCAAAGCCCCCCAACAGCGAAGAAATGTTTATCAAAGCCTCTGCATTGACCAAGCTTGCCACCGCGGTAGAATCCACTGTCCACTACAAGAATCCCCCGCCCGGGCTCGATGAAAAGGAACTGCTCATGCGGGCAACGCAACATGACCCGGCACTGCTGCAAAATTTTAAAGGCTACAAGGTGAGAGTGCTGCGCCAGGACAAGCACTCAGTCGTGCTGATTTGCGATGCCTCCGGGCAGCGCGCCCTTCTCGAAGACGCAGGATGTTCCGGACGCATGGACCGTCACCGCTGGATGGGGAAGCCTCAGCCGTGCGAGTTTTCGGTGGATACGAAAGAGATCTGTACGAAAAATTTAAACAATTAGCACTCAGGACTTGCTAGATCGGCAAGTAGTTTCCTGGCTGCATCCGTTATTTTTGATAGGTCACCTTCGCGACAATCAAAGTAATTCCTGTATTTCATATACGTCGGAAGGCCGGCTGTATAGAGGTAAATAGGAAAAATGATGTCCTCGTCAGTTTCACGGCTTCTTATCCACGCAATGTTGTATTCCTCCTTGCACATCTTGGAATTCAGGTAGTCTGGAGATAGCAGAGCGACCATCTTGCGGCATTTATCCAAATTTTCGAATATGGCAGGCTGCCATGCTACACCGACATTAATCTCCTTACGGTCCACAAATATGCGAATATTCGGTCGAGACTTGCGAAGCGCAAATTCCAAAGCATCAGTTTCGGCCGCATTCGCTCTTGAATAGCTTATGAAAACATCGTACCCATTATCATCTTCAGGAACTTTTCTCTGTTCGGGGATCCTTGCCGAGGTTACTTGTCCTGCCTTTGTGGAAAAGTTATGGTGATATTCGAGTAACTGCTTGAACTCATCTTCGCTATAGTTTCGCAAATGATTCTTTTTCTGAGCACTTCGGCTAAATAACACCGGGGAAAAAGAGCTTTCATATTGATCTTTCTTGTCAGAAAACACCTCACTTGCATCTAGTGATTGAGCCCTTGATTTAACAACAATCTTGATCTGTTCTAATGGCAGACCTCTTTTTAACCAATGAAAAGCAGCGTCAAGCAACGGAGTTAATATCTCTGCAAGAGAATAGTTTTGATCCCCCGCTGCAACGAGGGGTAATGCCACAGTTTTGATATCTGGCTTCTCGGCAATAATAGGAATCAGCGCGCGGAATATGTCTCCCACAACTTCTGGTGGACTTCCACGACTGAGGGGTTCAAAACACAGGATTCGTTTAAATTTTAATCCTGAATCTTGAGACGTGAACTCCTTGGATAACCAGCAGGAAAAGCTGGCTCTAAGATCAACATCTTTATCCTCGGCCAAGGCGGCTACTGAGAGGCCTTTGCGATCCAATACGCTAATCAAAGAACCGGGTGTCGGAGTATAGTCATCCGGAAATGCCGAAACAATGAGAAGGTCAAATCCTTGATGCACGCCAAGGGTTGTAAGATCACCTTGGTACAACTCGATACGTCTTTCATCAGAAATCTCAATAGAATCTAGAAATTTCATTGGATAAAGGGAACCTCAGGTGGGGAATTGTGAACGTTTCAACACCGTATCCCTCGCTTCCGGCAGCAAGTCCGGATAATCCTTGCTGTAGTGCAAGCCGCGACTTTCATGGCGCAGCATAGCGCTTTGCACGATCAGATCCGCGGTATCCACCAGGTTGCGCAATTCCAGCAGATCATTCGTGACGTGGAAATTCGCGTAGTATTCGTTGATCTCTTCACGCAAAAGATGGATGCGGTGCTGCGCGCGCTGTAAACGTTTAGTGGTGCGGACGATGCCAACGTAACTCCACATGAAGCGCCGCAATTCATCCCAGTTATGGGAAATGACAATTTCCTCATCAGCATTGGTCACGCGGCTTTCATCCCATGGCGGCAATACAGTTATGGGTTCAGGTGCCTGCTGCATGATATCCCGTGCCGCGGCCTGTCCGAATACCAGGCACTCGAGCAGTGAATTGCTTGCCAACCGGTTGGCTCCATGCAACCCGGTATGCGCGGTTTCGCCAATCGCATAAAGATTGTCCAGGTCCGTCTTGCCGTTCCAATCAGTAATGACACCGCCACATGTATAGTGAGCCGCAGGCACGACGGGAATCGGCTCTTTGGTGATATCGATGCCGAATTCCAGGCAGCGCTGGTAAATGGTCGGAAAATGCTCCTTCAGGAAGTCTGCCGGCTTGTGCGAGATATCCAGGTACACGCAGTCGAGCCCGCGCTTCTTCATTTCGAAGTCGATGGCGCGCGCCACGATGTCGCGCGGCGCAAGCTCGGCGCGCTCATCATGCGCGGGCATGAAACGGGTGCCATCGGGCAGTTTCAGCAGGCCTCCCTCGCCTCGCACCGCTTCGCTGATGAGGAACGATTTGGCGTGAGGATGATAAAGACAAGTGGGATGAAACTGGATGAACTCCATATTCGCTATGCGGCAGCCTGCACGCCAGCCCATGGCGATGCCATCGCCGGTCGAAGTATCCGGATTGGTGGTGTAGAGATAGACTTTGCCCGCTCCACCCGTTGCCAGCACGGTGTTGCTCGCTGCTATGGTACGCACCCTCCCTTCCCTGCTGTCGAGCACATAAGCGCCAAGGCAGCGATTGCCATTCCTGTCGGAGCACTCACCACGGCCAGCCAGTTTTGCGCTGGTGATCAGGTCGATCGCGACATGGTACTCCAGCACGGTGATATTCGGGTGGGCATGCGCTCTTTCGATCAGGGTCAATTGCACTGCCCTCCCGGTCGCATCCGCCGCATGAATGATGCGGCGCACGCTATGCCCGCCTTCACGTGTCAGGTGATAGCCGGTCCCGTTGCCGCCATCGCGCGTGAAAGGCACTCCCTGATCAATCAGCCATTGAACCGCCTGGGGACCATTTTCCACTACATATCGCGTCACCTCTTCGTTGCAGAGACCTGCGCCTGCGACGAGCGTATCGTGGAGGTGAGCTTCGGGCGAATCTTCTTCCGATAATGTTGCGGCGATTCCTCCCTGCGCCCATCCGCTTGCTCCATCAAGCAGCGCACGCTTGGTGATGAGGCCTACTTTCCTGTTTTGCGCCAGATTGAGCGCGAGGGTGAGCCCGGCCAGGCCGCTGCCAATTATCAGGGTATCGAAAGTAAGCTGTGGCACTGATCGTCGTTATTTATTTTTATGAGCAGGGAATGATAACAGACCTGACGAATGCTTTTATGGCAGCAAGATCAATGCAGATCAATGGATGCCCCCCCTGACCCCACCGGGCAATAATGATTGATGGTTCCCTGTTCGATTTCCAGAGTACTGTGATGAATGGCGTAGCGCGCCTCCAAGGTCGTCCTGATACTGTCCATGAAAGGATCGCCAGGATACCCATTCGGCATGACGAGGTGGACAGTGAGCGCGCTCTCGGTCGTACTCAGGCCCCATATATGCAGGTCATGTACGTCCGTCACACCCGGCTGGTTGCGCAGAAAAGCTTCGATCGCGGCAATGTCGATATGCGGGGGTACGGCGCTTAGCGCAAGCTGAACCGAGTCGCGCAGAAGACCCCATGTATTGAAGATAATGACGGCAACGACCATCAGGCTGATCACCGGATCGAGCCAATACCATTGCGTGAAAAGGATCGCCATCCCGGATACCAGAACACCGGCCGAAACCGCGGCATCCGCCGCCATGTGCAGGAAGGCGCCGCGAATATTCAGGTCCTCCTTGCTCCCCTTCAAAAACAGCCAGGCAGATAGACCGTTGATCAGAAGACCAGCGGTCGCGACGAAAGCAACGGTGAGGCCCGCTACCAGCGGAGGTTGTGAAAACCGCTGAAAAGCTTCCCAGGCAATTGCACCGCACGCCACCAGGAGCAGAACAGCATTTGCCAGCGCGGCGAGTATCGAAGTGCTGCGCAAACCATAGGTATAACGCTCGCTGGGAGCCTTGCGACTCAAAATCGCCGCGCCCCAGGCTAATGCAAGCCCGAGCACATCCGATAAATTATGCCCTGCATCCGCCATGAGCGCCGTCGAGTTGGCGGCAAAGCCGTAACCGAACTCAACTACGACAAAGCCGGCGTTCAAGGCGATGGCAATAACGAACGCACGTCCATGATTGCGTGCGGGAGAATGGTTGTGGTGCTCGGAGTGCCCGATATGAGATGGCATGCTGGAAAAACCGTGTCCGCGAGTGTGATGACTTCCCATCTGCCTCAATCTGAATGAAAGACGCGTAATCCGAACAATGATAGCAACAACCTATCCCTATTCCTGCTCCGCCATCGCCCGTCTCTTTCCCGGCCCTCAATTTTATGTTTGCTAGCGTACAGAATATGAAGCGGTGGCTGGCGCACATTATGCGCTAGCGGATTTGATGAAGCTCCATCGATCCCGAAATTCTCAAAAACGGAGAAGGAGAAGACCATGTTTTTATACACGGAAACCGATCAGAATCTGCAAGCCTGTATCGATGCGTGCAACCATTGTCATCGCACCTGCCTGCAAATGGCGATGACCCATTGCCTGGAATCAGGCGGCAAACATGTCCAGGCCGACCACCTCCGGCTGATGATGAATTGCGCGGAAATCTGCCAGACCTCACTGAATTTCATGCTCAGCGGCTCCAGGTTCAGTCCCAGGGTCTGTGGCACCTGTGCCGAAATTTGTGACGCCTGTGCTAAAAGTTGCGAACAACTGGATGGGATGGAAGAGTGCGTGCAAGCCTGCCGCCAGTGTGCGGACCACTGCCACAAGATGGCGGCATAAAAGTATGACCAGGACCTGTTGGCCCTTGTTCGCGGGAGCGAAACAAGTGCCAACAGATCCTGAATCTGACATGTACTCTATCTGTTGGAATAACCACATTTTCAACTGAACTAATTTATACTACGCGTTGTCTGTTCACACAGACCGCGGACGATGGACCGGTGCGTAATTCCCGATGGGCTCCTGAACGGGTATACTTGGCTGAGCTGCCTTATAATGAAGCAGTTACAGGCAAAAGATTCGTCAATTCAGGAATTAGGCGGCATGGGTGACCGGGAAATCGATCAGCAACTGGTGGAACGCGCGCAGCAGGGCGACAAGCAGGCCTTCGATCTTCTGGTGATCAAATACCAGCGCAAGCTTGCACGTCTGCTCTCGCAATTCATCCGCGATGCGTCAGAAGTAGAGGATGTGACCCAGGAGGCTTTTATCAAGGCTTACCGCGCACTGCCGTCGTTCCGCGGAGACAGCGCGTTTTATACCTGGTTGTACAGGATCGGCATCAATACTGCCAAGAATTTTCTGGTGGCTCAAGGACGCCGGGCGCCTACCACCACGACAGGATTCGACAGCGAAGAGGCCGAAGGCTTTGAAGAAGCCAGCCAACTGCGCGAGATGAATACGCCCGAGAGCGAACTGACAAGCAAACAGATCGCTCAAACGGTGAACCAAACACTGGAAGAATTGCCTGAAGAACTGCGAACGGCAATTACGTTGAGAGAAATTGAGGGACTGAGCTACGAGGAAATCGCAGCGATCATGAATTGCCCTATCGGCACGGTCCGTTCGCGAATATTTCGTGCACGGGAAGCAATAGCGGAAAAACTGCGCCCCTTGCTGGGGACTGGTAAAGATAAGAGGTGGTAATATGCAAGAGAAAATATCGGCATTGATGGATGGTGAACTGGACACAGACGATGCGTCGGTAGTGATCGAGCAATTCAAGAACGCGGAGGAGTTACGGGAACGCTGGGTTGCTTACCACCTGATCAGCGATGCGTTGGGTCAATCGGAGATCAAGCCACTCGATATTACGCGGCGAGTTAACGCAAGACTGATAGCGGAACCTACGGTATCGATAGTATCAAGCGCAACGTTGCTTCATCCGACCCCGAAGCGCAGGCCGGGAGCTTATGCCGCTGCGGCCTCCATTGCGGCAGCAATGGTGGGGGGGTGGATAATTCTGCAAACGACGCAAGAGTCGGATCTTCTGAGGCGGAATCTGGCCGATAACAGGACGTCGCCCTCGACTTCGGCAGCCACTGTAGGGCCCGTTGCCACTTATCCTGCAATTCCCGCCAAAGCTTCCGTCGCTGCGTCCGAATCTGCGCAAATCGACGACTATCTCCTGGCGCATCGGCAATTCTCGCCTAGCACCACGATGCACGGAGCAATTCCTTTCATGCGTACATCGGCGGAAAGCGCGCGATAACGTCCACAGATGACACAGGTTTCACTGTCTTCCCTGTTGCTGACAGTCATCGTCCAATCCGCATTCGCGCAAAATCCCTCCAGTTCATCCCCCTCATCCCCCGAGGCGCTTAACTGGCTGCAAAAGATTGCCACTGCGCCGCGCCATTACAATTATGTCGGGACATTCGTCTATTCGTCTGACGATCAGATAGAAACATCGCGCATCATCCATCTGGTGAATGAGGAAGGTGAGCAGGAAAAAAGCGTGGTGCTGGATGGTCCTCCACGTGAGATTATCCGCAACAACGACGAAATGAGATGTTATCTGCCGGAAAGCAAGACCGTGGTGACGGAAAAACGCTGGTTGCGAAAAGTTTTTCCCGCGCTGCTGCCTCAGCCGTTGATCAATCTCGACGACAACTATATCGTCAAAAAGGGCAAGCAGGAGCGGGTCAGCGATTATGTCAGCCAGGTCATCGAGCTGGAGCCCAGGGATGACAAGCGTTATGGCCAGAAATTATGGATGGATCCCAATACCGGCCTGTTGCTGAAAGCTGCCGTAATGGATAAAGGCCGGGTGGTGGAACAATTTGTATTCACCGATCTGAAAATTGGCGGTGAAATAGACAAAGATCTGTTGAAATCCCAATATTCGGGTCAAGCTGCCGAATGGCGCAAGACAAATCTTGTCTCCTCAACACAAGGTAGCGGAAAACTTGGCTGGCATGTCAAAGACCCGCCTCCAGGATTCAAAAAGATTGTGGAAATGAAACGTAATCTCTCCGGCAAGTCACGTCCTGTTGCGCATATTGCTCTCTCGGATGGTCTTGCTGCCGTGTCGGTATTTATCGAGCCCCATTCGGGGGAGGCTTCTTCTCCGGTCGAGGGTCTCTACCACAGCCGCGGCGCTATCAATATCTATACACGTACTCTCGGCGACAACAGGGTAACTGCCATAGGCGAAGTACCGCCAGCCACTGTAATGCAAATCGGCAATTCTGTTACCAGTCGTTAGGTCATCAAGACAGGCCGGCTGCGGCTTGGACTGAATGGGGTCCTGGTACTACTATCCCATTATCTTGGGCAGATGGATGAATGGTTCACCCGTCTACACTCCATGGAAGAAAAAGTATGATTGCTAAATTTTTACTGGTGGTGCTGCTTGGATTATCCACGAGCGCGTTTGCGGAAGCGCCAGCGCGCGAATTGCCGGATTTTACCGGGTTGGTCGAAAGAGAAGGACCTTCGGTCGTAAATATCAGCACAGTTCAGTCAGGCAACGCAGCCACGGAACGCGCTTTCCCGGGAATGCCGAACATACCCGAGGATGATCCGTTTTTCGAGTTTTTCCGGAGACACATGCAGCCTCATGGAGGAATGCCACGAGATTTCGAATCCAGATCGGTGGGTTCCGGCTTCATTATCAGTTCGGACGGCTATATTCTGACAAATACCCATCTGGTGGATGGAGCCGATGAAATCAATGTGAAGCTTACGGACAAGCGGGAGTTCCGGGCAAAGCTGATCGGTGCAGATCGCAAGACGGACATCGCTCTCCTCAAGATCGATGCTACCGGGCTGCCGAAAGTCACCCAGGGTGATCCCAACAAAATGAAGGTGGGAGAATGGGTGGTAGCGATCGGATCACCCTTCGGCTTTGAAAACAGCGTCACTGCCGGGATTGTCAGCGCCAAAGGACGCTCTCTGACGCAGGAAAATTTCGTGCCCTTCATCCAGACGGATGTCGCGATCAACCCCGGGAATTCCGGCGGACCGCTGTTCAATATGAACGGTGAGGTGGTCGGCGTCAATTCCCAGATTTACAGCCGCACCGGCGGATTCATGGGTTTGTCATTCGCCATTCCCATCGATGTTGCCCGGGATATATCAAATCAGCTGATTGCAAGCGGCCGGGTGAGCCGGGGCAGAATCGGCGTGCTGATTCAGGAAATCACAAAGGAGCTTGCGGAATCGTTCGGTTTACCCAAGCCAGCCGGGGCGCTGGTAGCTTCTGTCCAGAAAGGCGGCCCCGCAGACAAGGCAGGCATTCAAGCACGGGATATCATTCTCAAGTTCGACGGCAAGACCGTGAATTCCTCGGGTGATCTGCCGCGCATAGTTGGCTCGACCAAGCCAGGCACGAAAGTGCAGATGCAGGTGTGGCGGAATGGGTCAACCAAGGAGCTCACGATCACAGTGGATGAGCTTCCAGAGGATGAAAAACCAGCCGCGCGTTCTGGAAAGGGGGGCAAGATGCCGGATACAGCCAATCGCATCGGCTTGAGCCTGAGCGAGCTGACTTCGGATCAGAAGAAGGAACTGGAAACTGAAAGCGGGCTTCTGGTTGAAGATATGGTGCCCGGTATCGCAAGCCGCGCGGGAGTCAGACCCGGCGATGTCATTCTGAGCATCAATAATCAGGATGTCAAAACGGTTGATCAATTCAACCAGTTGCTCAACAAGGTCGAGAAAGGGCGCAATATTGCCCTGCTGGTCAAACGCGGTGACACCGCCACCTTCATCACCATGAAGATGAATGGTGAAAACAAATAAATGACCGATCCCGATCCTGATTTCCCTGTCTTGCTGACAGTCTATGGCCGGGAGCACTGCCACCTCTGCCAGGACATGCTCGCGGCCCTGCAGGAATTGAAACCAGACTATCCTTTTCAGCTCGAAGTCGTGGATGTGGATAGCGACAGCGATCTGCAATCACGCTACGGGCAACGCGTTCCGGTGTTGATGGCCGGAGACAGGGAAATTTGCCACTATCACCTCGACCTGAATGCGTTTGCCCGGATATTTCAGCGAATCGAAAAATAGCACCTCGTTCTTTTGTGGAAGCGGTGGTCGCCTTCTTCCCCTTTATCGTCGGGGAAGAAGGCGACTCGGCAGGTGCTTATTTCCTCAAAATTCGCTAGAATGTCCGTCTTGAACAAGAATTTGCAGGGACCGGATACACGTGCGACCAGAGGGCCACGCCATGAGAGGGCACACCATGTGCCCTTTTTTGATTGCCGGTGAATTCCGGCGTCGTCCTATTATCACCCTCTTCTCTTGCCATCCCGATCCCTGATGCAGCACATCCGCAACTTTTCCATCATCGCCCATATCGATCACGGCAAGTCCACGCTCGCGGACCGCATCATCCATTTATGCGGGGGATTGTCCGACCGGGAAATGGAAGAACAGGTGCTGGACTCGATGGAACTGGAGCGCGAGCGCGGAATCACCATCAAGGCGCAGACGGCGGCTCTGGAATACAAATCCCGTGATGGCAGCCGCTATCTCCTGAATCTGATCGATACACCAGGCCACGTCGACTTCTCCTATGAAGTATCACGCTCGCTCGCAGCCTGCGAGGGAGCCCTCCTGGTGGTTGATGCTTCCCAGGGCGTGGAAGCCCAAACCGTTGCAAATTGCTACACCGCAATCGAACAGGGCGTGGAAGTCATACCGGTGCTGAACAAGATCGATCTGCCCGCTGCCGAACCGGAACGCGTCATCAAGGAAATTGAAGATATCATCGGCATAGAAGCCCAGGATGCCGTACGGGCAAGCGCAAAAACCGGTTTCGGCGTGGAGGATATCCTGGAAGGGGTCATTTCGCGTATTCCTCCGCCGAAAGGAAATCCGGAAGCACCCCTGAAGGCCCTTATCATCGATTCCTGGTTCGACAACTATGTAGGCGTGGTAATGCTCGTGCGGGTAATGGATGGGGTATTGAAGCCCAAGGACAGAATATTGCTGATGGCGAGTAAAACTGTCCACCTGTGTGAACAGGTGGGCGTATTTACGCCCAAATCCAGAAATCGGGAATCTCTCAGCGCCGGTGAAGTGGGCTTCATTATTTCCGGAATCAAGGAGTTGAAATCTGCCAAGGTCGGCGATACGGTAACACTTGCTGACCGCCCCGCTCCCCAACCGCTGCTCGGCTTCAAGGAGATCAAACCGCAGGTGTTTGCCGGACTCTACCCCGTGGAATCCAACCAGTACGATGCCCTGCGCGATGCGCTGGAGAAGCTGAAACTCAATGATTCCTCATTGCAATACGAGCCGGAAACGTCGCAGGCGCTGGGGTTTGGTTTTCGCTGCGGCTTTCTCGGACTCCTTCATCTCGACATCGTACAGGAAAGACTGGAGCGGGAATACGACATGAACCTCATCACCACCGCCCCAACGGTGGTGTATCAGGTCGTGCTGCGCGATGGATCGGTCATTGAAATCGAAAACCCGTCCAGACTGCCTGATCTCTCAAAAATAGAGCAGATTCGGGAGCCGATCATTACGGCAACCATCCTCGTCCCGCAGGAATATGTCGGATCGGTCATTACGCTTTGCATCAGCAAGCGGGGAATCCAGAAGAATATGCAGTATATGGGCAGACAGGTCATGCTGACCTATGAAATTCCGCTCAATGAAGTCGTCATGGATTTCTTCGACAGGTTAAAATCGACCAGCCGCGGTTACGCTTCACTCGATTATGAATTCAAGGAGTTCAGAGCTTCCGATCTCGTCAAGCTGGATATCCTCATCAATGGCGAGCGCGTGGACGCCTTGTCGCTGATTGTGCATCGTGCGAGCAGCCAGTACCGCGGACGGGAACTCGCGCAGAAAATGCGTGAACTGATTCCCCGGCAGATGTTCGATATCGCTGTTCAAGCCGCCATAGGCTCGCACATTATCGCCAGGGAAAGTATCAAGGCGTTGCGCAAGAATGTGCTGGCCAAATGCTATGGCGGCGATATCACGCGTAAACGCAAGCTTCTGGAAAAGCAGAAAGCCGGTAAAAAGCGCATGAAGCAAGTCGGCAATGTCGAGATTCCACAGGAAGCGTTTCTCGCGATTCTGCAGGTTGGAGAAAAGTAGTTCAAACAATACGATGCCTTCAACAAGCGGCACATGCTCACCGCGAAAATCCCGTTTCCGGGCGAGCAATGGACTGTCCACCCGAAGGGAATAAGGAACAAGAATGAACTTTCCGCTCATTATGCTGATATTGCTGTTAATCACCGGCAGTATCGCCCTGCTCGATCGTATCGTGCTGCAACCACGCCGCGCGCCGGGAGACCAGGGGCCATGGTGGGTGGAGTATCCGAAAAGCTTTTTCCCGGTGATTCTTGTCGTGTTCTGCCTGCGTTCTTTCCTGGTGGAGCCTTTCAAGATCCCCTCGGGCTCGATGATTCCGACTCTGCTGGTAGGAGATTTCATTCTCGTCAATAAATATACTTACGGCATCCGGCTGCCGGTCGCCAACGTCAAGCTGATGGATATAAACACCCCCCAGCGTGGCGAGGTCATGGTTTTCCGCTACCCGGTGGACCCGTCGATGGACTACATCAAGCGTATCGTGGGGGTACCCGGAGATATCATCACCTACCGGGACAAGCAGCTGAGCGTCAACAACGTACCGGTGAGGATGGAGCCGAACGGGGAATATACCTACGTGGAATCGGGCCTGAAATTCGTTTACAGCCGCAGCTATACGGAGTCGCTCGGAAATCACCGCTATAATGTCCTTATCAATCCGCAGGAGAAGGATAGTATCCAGCTAGGGGGTGTGCTCCCCTTCCCCCATCATGAAAATTGCAGCTATAACGATCGTGGATTTACCTGCAAGGTTCCTGCCGGCAACTACTTTGCAATGGGAGACAACCGGGACAGCAGCAGTGACAGTCGTTATTGGGGATTCGTACCCGACCAGAACATTGTCGGCAAGGCTTTCATGATCTGGTGGAATTTCAGCGATCTGAAACGC
>Ga0134128_10001397_pt1 | contig 31155 bp, 27 predicted proteins | sample KB31754_FD_96462 | JGI IMG/M metagenome (GOLD analysis project Ga0134128, IMG submission 96462) | Terrestrial soil microbial communities with excess Nitrogen fertilizer from Kellogg Biological Station, Michigan, USA - KB3-175-4 | ecosystem: Environmental > Terrestrial > Soil > Unclassified ... | reverse complement strand
CCAATGATGGAACGGTTCAAGGCATGTATCCACTGCAATTAATATAAGGTATCCATATACTCAATGCATGGATTCGCGGGCTGGGCTGGAGGGTAGACTCTCCCCCCGGGGTCGCTGTAACGGTCCCGCGAACCGCGACGTATTGGGAGGGAGGCAGGCCTGTGCGCCTGCTGCCCGCCTGCCCGGAGAAGCTGCTCCCATGATCAAGGTCTTCATCTACCGACACACGGCGGCGGTACGGGTCTTCCACTGGGTGAACTTCGTCACCCTCTCCATCATGCTGATGAGCGGGCTGCAGATCTTCAATGCCCACCCGGCGCTCTACTGGGGCGCCACCTCCCGCTTTTCGCAGCCGATTCTGAGCATGGGCGCCATGCAGGACGACCAGGGACACACCTGGGGCGTCACGACGGTGGGATCGCATAGCTTCGTGACCACCGGGGTGCTCGGCTGGTCAAAGGGAAGCGAGGGGAGCTACACCGAGCGCGGCTTCCCGACCTGGGCCACCCTCCCGGGACCGCAATGGCTTGCCATGGGTCGGGCCTGGCATTTCTTCTTCGCCTGGATTCTGGTGATCAATGGGTTGCTGTATGTGATTCTCGGTCTCCTTTCCGGGCACATCCGGCGCGACCTCTGGCTGACCCGCCCGGACTGGAGGGGGCTCGGACGCTCCTTCATCGAGCATGCGCGCTTGCGTTTCCCGAAAGGGGATGAGGCACGCCACTACAACGGCATTCAGAAGCTCGCGTATCTGTTCGTCATCTTCATCGTCGGCCCGGTCATCGTCCTCACCGGGCTCACCATGTCACCCACGATCGATGCCGGTTGGCCGTGGCTCCTGTGGATATTCGATGGACGCCAGAGCGCGCGCACTCTCCACTTCATCTGCGCGACGACCTTCTTCGGGTTCTTCATCGTGCACATCGTCATGGTGATCCTCTCGGGCGTCTGGAACAACCTGCGCTCGATGATCACCGGCCGCTATGCCATCGAAGCGGCGCCGGCGGGCGGCGGGGGCTCGGCTCATGACTGAGATCATCAGCGTCCGCCGCCGGCGGCTCATTCTCGGACTCGGCGCCGGCGCCGGTACACTGCTCCTCGGCGGCTGCGATCGCCTCTCGAACCTGCCACAGACGCAGAGCGTCCTCGGCTCCGCACAGTGGCTGACGCGTGCGGCACAACGGGTCGTGGTCGCAAGAGACGCGCTCGCCCCCGAGTACACCCGCGCCGACATCGCGCCGGTCTTCCGCCCGAACGGCACCCTGAATCCCGACAATCCGCAGTATCGGGCGCTCGCGAAGCAGGGTTTCAAGGACTGGCGGCTGAAGGTCGACGGCCTGGTCGAGAGCCCGAAGGAGTTCTCGCTGGATGACCTTCGCTCGATGCCGGCCCAAACCCAGATCACGCGACACGACTGCGTCGAGGGATGGAGCTGCATCGGGCAGTGGACCGGTCCCATGCTGCGAAACGTTCTCGCACGCGTGCTGCCGAAGCCGCAGGCCCGTTACGTGATGTTCTTCTGCGCCGACCCGATGGACGACGGCAACTACTACTACGAGAGCATCGATATGCGCACGGCCGCGCATCCGCAGACGCTGCTCGCCTATGAGTTGAACGGCGAGACGCTGCCCATCAAGTATGGCGCGCCGCTGCGCCTTCGGCTGGGGCGCCAGCTCGGTTACAAGATGGCGAAATACGTCATGCACATCCAGCTGGTCGCGAGCTACCGCCCCTTCGGCCAGGGCCAGGGCGGCTACTGGGAAGATCAGGGATACGCCTGGTACGCCGGGATATGATGGACGCGAGCGCGCTGCGCATCCGGTTGCTCCGCGCCAGCCGATACCCCAGCAGGACCGCCAGTATCCCCGCGTAGACCAACGGCTCGCGCACGTCGGCCTTCACCTGCCAATAGAAGTGCCAGACCCCGAGCAGCGCGATCACGTAAACCAGCCGATGCAACCGGCTCCAGCGCTTGCCCAGGCGACGCATCATGCGATGCGTCGAGGTCACCGCGAGCGGCACCAGCAGCACCAGCGCGCTGAACCCCACGGTGATGTAGGGCCGCTTGACGATATCCGCGCCCACCATGTGCCAATTCAGGTCGAGGTCGAGCACTACATACACGGTGAAGTGCAGCAGTGCGTAAAAGAAGGCGAACAGCCCGATCATGCGCCGCAGACGGATCAGGTGCGGCAGCCCGGCGAGCTGCCGGACCGGCGTGATCATCAGAGTCAGGAGGATGAAGTTGAGCGCCGTCTTGCCGTTCTCCAGCTCCAGGAACTTGACGGGATCGACTCCGGCGCTGAAGCCGAGCCAGCCGAAAAGGCCGCATGTCATCCAGGCGAGCGGCACCAGGGCGGCGATGAACACAGCCGGCTTGTAGAGGAGGCGATAGCGGCGCTCGACGCTCAGAAATACCGCCGCAGGTCCATGCCCTGGTAGAGATGCGCAACCTCATCGCCATAGCCGTTGAACATGAGCGTCGCCTGGCGCTCATGGAAGAACGGGTTGCCGATGCGCCGCTCGCTCGCCTGACTCCAGCGCGGATGCGGCACGTTGGGATTGACGTTGGCGTAAAACCCGTACTCATCGGGCGCGGCCTGGTTCCAGGTGGTCTGCGGCTGGACTTCGCTGAAAACGATCCGCACGATGCTCTTGATGCCCTTGAAGCCGTATTTCCACGGCACGATGAGCCGCAGCGGCGCGCCGTTCTGGTTCGGCAGCACGCGCCCGTAGAGCCCCACGACCATGAAGGCGAGCGGGTTCATCGCCTCATCGATCCGCAGGCCCTCCCGGTAGGGCCACTGCAGGACCGGCTCCCACAGCCCCCGCATCTGGCTCGGACGGTAGAGCGTCTCGAAGGCGACATACCTGGCGCGCGAGGTCGGCTTGAAGCGCCGCAGCATCTGCGCCAGCGGGAAGCCAACCCAGGGGATCACCATGGACCAGGCTTCGACGCAGCGAAAGCGGTAGATCCGCTCCACGAGCGCATAGGGCTTGAGGAAATCCTCGAGCTGAAAGCTGCCGGTGACCTCCGCCTCGCCGGCCACGGCGATGCTCCAGGGGCGCGTCTGAAGCTGCCCGGCATACTCCGCCGGATCGGTCTTGCCCGTGCCGAACTCGTAGTAATTGTTGTAGTGGGTGATTTCCTCCCACGTGTTCGGCTTCTCGTTCTGATCGGGCGCATGCACCAGCGCATCGACCGAATGGGCGGCATCGTAGCCGTAGCTCAGCGGCGCGCCCGCGGGAGCGGGAACGACCGCCGCCCCGGCGCGACCCAGGGCCGCGCCGGCACCGGCGCCTAGCGCGCCGGCGAGGAAAGCGCGGCGATTGAAGTACGCCGCCGGCGGGGTGATCTCGGAAGGGCGGATGCGAGCCATACGGTCAGCCATGGGGGCATGGTACTCCCCTCGTGTATTCGGTCGCAGGACCGGAAAAGTTACAGCGTCGCAATTGCCTCGCTGCCGCTGAGGCTACTGTCGCGACATGTTGACACGGAGGAGGTGAACGCGATCACATTTTACAAGAACATCGCGTGCTATTGTCTTACTTTTGCGACAACTGCGCGGAGCAGACGGCATGGCGGAAACGACCCGTGCGAAGCCCGATCGTCGCGAGCCCATTCGCGTCCTGCTGATCGAGGACATGGACCACGAGGCGGAGCTGACGGCTCATCACCTGCGCAAGCATGGCATTACCCATGTCATCGAGCGGGTACAGACCCGTGAGGCCATGCACACCGCGCTGCGGGATTTCAAGCCCTCCATCATCCTCTCCGATTTCAGCCTGCCGGAGTTCGACGGGCTGAGCGCGCTCGAAATCGCCTGTGAGTGCTCGCCGGAGGTGCCGTTCCTGTTCGTCTCCGGCACGATCGGCGAGGAGCGCGCGATCGAGGCACTGCGTCGCGGCGCGGTCGACTACGTCCTCAAGAGCAACCTCGCGCGGCTCGGCGCGGCCGTGGAGCGAGCCCTGCAGGAGGCCGCAGCCCGCGCCGTGCGGCGCCGGCAGGAGCAGCAGATCAGTCGTCTCACGGGCGTGCTGCGCATGCTGAGTGGCATCAACGGCGCGGTGGTACGGATTCGCGATCGCACCGAGCTGCTGCGCGAGGCCTGCCGGCTGAGCGTGACCGTCGGCGGCTACCCCGCCGCCCTCGTGGGACTCTACCAACCGAAGACCCAGCGCCTCGAGCCGGTCGCCCATCAGGGCGCGGACCCGGTGATCGCGCATGCGCTGTGCGAGCTGCTGGAAAGCCGGATGGCGCACGATGGACAAGCCCGCAAAAAGACTCGCGAGCCCGCGGCACCCTTCACCTGCGAGAGCACGGGGGCGGGTCGCGCGGCCGTCATCGGACTGCCGCTGATGGTCGACAAGACGGTGGTCGGTGTCCTGGGTGTGTGCCCGCGCGAGCGCGGGGCGACTGCCGATGAAGAATTCGCCATGCTGCGGGAGGTGGCGGCTAACCTCTCGTTTGCACTGCAATACCTGCGGCAGGATGACAGGGTGCGCCTGCTGTCGTATTTCGACGTTCTGACGGGTCTCGCAAAACGCGCGCTCTTTTGCGAGCGGCTCGGCCGCATGCTGCGCGAGTCGGCCGGCTTTGGCTCGCACCACGCCGTCGCGGTCCTCGACGTGCAGAACCTGAGCGCCATCAACGATTCGTTCGGCCGCCACTCCGGTGACCAGCTCCTGCAATTGATTTCCGATCGGCTGAAGCGCCGGTTCGGGAACACTGAGCTGCTGGCGCACTTCGCCGGCGGGACCTTCGGGCTGATGCAAACCATCGATCGCTCGCCGGCGGCGGTGGAGGGGTTGAACGAGCATCTCGACCAACTGCTCGCCGAGCCATTCCTGCTGCAGGGCAAGGACGTGCCGGTGGCGGCGCGCAGCGGCATCGCTCTTTATCCCGAGGACGGCAACGATCCGGACACCCTGGTCAATCGCGCGGAAGCCTCACTGCGGGGTGCCAAGGAAAGCGGCCAGCGCCGCGGTCATTACAGCGCGGCGAGGCATGCGGAAGCCCTGGCCCGCGTCGCGCTCGAGAGGAAGCTGCGGGTGGCGCTCGAGCGACAGCAGTTCGAGCTCTACTATCAGCCCAAGGTGGGGGTGAAGACCCGCCGCATCGAGGGCGCCGAGGCCCTCATCCGCTGGAACGATCCGGACACCGGCCTGGTCTCGCCGGCCAGCTTCCTGCCGATCCTGGAGGAGAGTGGCCTGATACTGGAGGTTGGCGAATGGGTGATCGAGCGCGCCGCGCTCGATTGCCGGCACTGGGGCCAACAGGGCCTGCCTCCCGTGCGGATCGCGGTCAACATCTCCCCGGCTCAATTGCGGCAGAGCGATTTCGTCAGCCGCTTCCTCAAGCATACACAGCACTGGGCGACCGCGACCTCCGGCCTCGACGCGGAGATCACCGAGGGCGCGCTCGTCGGCGACTCCTCCGTGGCGATCCATAAGCTGAAGATGTTGCGAGCCGCCGGCGTCAGGATTGCGATCGACGATTTCGGCACCGGCTACTCCTCACTGAGCAGGCTCGCCCACCTGCCGATCGACACGCTCAAGATCGATCGCAGCTTCATCGGCGAGATGACGGCGGACGCGCGCAGCAGGCGGCTCGTCTCGATCATCGTCTCGATCGCGAGGGCCTTCAACCTCGTGGTCGTCGCCGAAGGCGTCGAGTCCCAGGTGCAACTCGACACTCTCTGGCAGCTCGGATGCGATCAATCGCAGGGCTACCTGCACAGCAAACCGCTGCCCATGCAGGCGTTCGCGGCGCTCCTAGGGCAGCTCGCGCACCCAGATGTTTCTGAAGCTGATCGGCTCGCTGGGATCGCCGTGCGCCTGCAGCTTGATGGGCGCTGACCGATACGCCTCGTAGAAGGGCTTGCCGATATACAGGGTCTGGCCTTTCAACTCGAAGTGATCGTCCACCAGCACGCCATTCCAGAAGACGGTGGCGTACGCGGGGCTCTTCAAGCTGCCATCGGAGTTGAACCGCGGGGCGGTCCAGACCACGTCATAGGATTGCCACTCGCCCGGCCTGCGCGCCGCGTTCGCGAGCGGAATGCTCTGCTTGTAGAGGCTCCCGGCCATGCCGTTCACATAGGTGCCGTTCCCGTAGGAATCGAGCACCTGCAGCTCATAGCCGGCATCGCCAGGTCCGGTCGAAGCGAGGAATACCCCGCTGTTGCCGCGAGCCTGACCACTGCCGCTGATATCCGCGGGAATCCGCCACTCGATATGGAGCTGGTAGTCCCTGAACTTGCGTCGGGTCTCGATATTGCCCACGCCGGGCGCCTTGTTGACCACCATCGCTCCATCGCGGATGAGCCAGCGCGCCGGCGTACGATCCTGCGCCGAAACCCACTCGTTGAGGCTCTTGCCGTCGAACAGAACGATCGCATCCGACGGCGCAGCGCCCACGGTCGCGCCTGGCGTGACCACCGGCGGGACCGGCGTCCAAACCTCCGTGTCCTTCGGATTCGGCGCGGCAGGACTGCGCGCCATCGCCATCGTGCTGACGGCCAACAGGGCGAGACTCACGAGGAAAGGCGAGATCGGGCGGCAGGTGTGCATCGTCGGATTACCCTCTATCTTGAAGTGGAGTGAGCCAGCCACCCCTCTCCGGCCAGGATTCCGGCCGAGACGCCGAGAAAAGTTCCGGCGATCACGTCGCTGAGGAAATGCCAGTCACCCACGACCAGCAGAGCCGCGGCGAGCAGCAGCAGGGCAGCGAGAGCTCGGACACTGACCGGGTAGAGCCTCATGAAGACTCCCGCGAACGCTCCCGCCAGTGCCATGTGCCCGGAGGGGAAGCTGCCGTCCGCGAAACTCATCGCGAAGAACGCATGTCTGGCGCCGCCCAGGACCGCCGCCGGGTCCGCGACTCCGAAGAAGGGTTTCAATACCTCGTCGTTGATGGCGTAGGCGCAGATCGACGCGAGACACGCTATCCCCAAAGTCTCCCCGAGCCGTGACAGGTGACCGCGCACCAGGCGAGCCAGGATCAGCGCCAGGACCACCGCTGATTCCACAGCCAGGATCACGGCAGCGCCGAACGCCGTGCTCAGGCCGCTGAGGTGGCGGCCGACTCGCCAGAAATGCCGCGCCACGGTCACATCGATCTGCGCAAAGGAGAAAGCGACCGCCGCGGCGCAAAGCACGAAGGATGCGAGCCAGATTCGCACGACTGAGGCAAATCGCTTCATGTCAGCGTCAACAGCGCGCCGCTTGCGCGCGGCATCCGCAACGTCACCACTCCCTGGCGCGCGGGGAGAGTCTGCGTCACCGCCGGCATCCACGCGCCGTCATTCCCAACCACGGAGCCGCCGAAAGTGACATCGGTACGATCGTCCGGGCGCGGTGCGAGAAGCCGCATCACCGATGTCATGCGCAGGCCGGGCGCATCGACAGCCAACGTCACATCTGCGTCCAGATTCCTGTTGAGCACGACGGCCTTCAGCGCTCCATCACGGCTCTTCAGCCCAAAAGCGGTCAGCGATCCATCCGTCACGCCGTCCAATTCCGTCATCACCAGGCGCCCCGCTCCGGCGGCAGCGAAGAGGAGCATGCCGTAGTAGATCGGGCGCGCCACGAAGCCGCTGTCCGCTGTCCCCGCAACGGGCGTATACCAGCCGTAGCCGCCGCCATGAAAGTTGACACCGGTGGCGCCGGCCTGAGCCAACCGGTACATGAGGTCGGCGGCCCACAGTGCCGAAGCGAACGTGTCGCTCACGCCCGGTTTACCGCCCCCATAGCAGGAGTTGGTCTCCGTCATTCGGAACGGCAATCCGGTGCTCCTGCGTGCCGCAGCCGCCGACTCGAGCTCGGCGCCGAGCGTGGCATCGGATCCCAGCAGCCGCTCCAGGGTCATCGACGGATCAGCCGGGGGTCCCTCGGCGTAGTAGTGCTGCGAAAGAAACGCCACATCGTGCCGCTGCTCGCGCGCGAAGCGCGCTAGCCACTCGTCGTTCCTGGCCGTATCGGGTCCCGCAAACGGCGCGTCCGGCACCCGTTGCCGGACCGTCCGAAAATAGCGCCGCCATTCCGCCGCGAACTGCGGATAGCCGTAGCCGGGGCCCCGCAGGCCATTGCGGTGGAACAGGTCCGGCTCGTTGCAGAGCTGAAAGGCCACGAGCTTCTCGCCCATGACCTTCGCCACATAGGCTGCCTCGTCCGCGGCGGTCTCGGCACTCCCGGTTCCCATGTTGAGGCCATAGATCAGTCGCCAGCCGGAGCGATCCAGGAAGCCCCGCAGGTTACGCACGGCGAGCGGCGTGATCGGACGGCGGGGCGGCGGGTGCCGGCCGGTATCGGGGCCCAGCGCCTGGGGACGGGGCTGCACCGCGGCCGAACCGGGGCTCCAGATGCTGAACTCGCTGGTGTTGCCGCCGATCCGCAGGACTCCGGCGGCGCCGAGGCGGCTATGGAAGGCGGCCAGCGCCATATTCGCCGGCGAAAAGAAGGTGGGGTCGCTGAGCTGGGAGCTCTCGTAGCTCAGGCCGGTAAAATCCGCCGCGATCGGGTTGCCCGGCAGGTGCGGACGGACCGACAGCCGCACTTCCCGACCGCCGCCGGCAGCGGTAAAACCCGAGGGAGAGGCCGAAGGAGAGAAGAGCGCGGCGCCTGAAGCTGCCAGCGACCCTGCGAGGAATCTGCGTCGATCCATGTGCGAGGGCTCAACCGCCGTGCCGGGAAAGTTGCGACGGATATTGCCGCAAGCCATCCAGGCGCGCCATCCTCTCGGCCGCGATCCACCGCCGCAAGACCCGCGATCCGGCGCGCTCCCGGCCCGCCGGGAGCCCCTACTCCTCAGTGATCGCAGAGGGAAATGTCGCCGCTCAGGCTCCTGATGCGCACGTGGCCGCTGCCCGCTCCACGCGTGCCGTCCAGGCGGCTGCCGGGTCCGTATTGGTTGTGGTCGGATTTCTGGCCGAAGCAGTCATCGATATCGCCGCTGAACGAGCTTGCCTCGTAGGCATATCCCGCCGGTGCAGCGACGTCGGCCTTCTCACGGCCGCTCACGGTCTCGATCTCTATGTTCCCGCCCGTGGCGAGGCGCGCGTTCAGCTCGATCCCGCCGGATGTGGTGTTGAGTCGCGCGATGCGGGCGGACGAGAGCCCGGCGCGCAGCTCACCGTTGACGGTCCTCGCCTCGAGCTCGCCGGCGACGTTCGTCACGGTCAGATCGCCGCTTACCGTGGAGACCTGGAGCGTGCCGTCCTGGCCGCTGCCGCGCAGGTGGATATCGCCGCTCACGGATTTGACCTCATCGTTGCCGGAGCCGAGATCCGCCTCGATGTCGCCGCTCACCGTATGCAGGTGTTGGTGGCCCGTGACGTTGCGGGAGGTGATGTCCGCGCTCACTCCCGAGGCTTCGATCTCACTCCCGCTCGGCACGTAAATCTCGAGTCGGACCGATTGGTCCTCATCGGAGGAGGAGCCCGATGCATTGCAGCCCCCGGAGTGGTAGGTCACACAAACCAGGGTGCGGCCATGCCCGCCCGACACCTTCACCCGCTGCGAGCCGCTCGGCACATCGGCGGTGACCGAGACGGAGGGCTTGTCCCACCCGGTGATGACGATGCTTCCGGCGATATTGCTGACGTCGACCTCACCGCGCGGATCGGCCGCCACCTGCTGCTGGAATGACGCGGCCTGAGCCGCCCCGGCCGCGAAGGCGAGCGCCAGGGTGAGGCTTGCCGCACGTGAGAATGTGTTCATGTCAAGTCTCTCCGGTGCCGCCGCTCGCCGCTTGCACGGTCGACAGCACTTGCATCTCGTTCTGGTAGGTGTCGATCAGCAGCTCCTGCAACAGCGCGTTGCCGGGCTCCTTTCCCAGCGCCTGCTGGATCTGCTGCATCGACTGGTGAATGGTGGCCAGGCTCTGCAGGACCTTCTGCCTCGTGGGCGGCGGCAGCTTTGCCAGCCGCCCGTTCAGGGAGCGCAGCAGGGCCTCGCGCTCGCGCAGAAACCGCGGGTCGCTGATATAAGCGACCGCCAGCCTCCCGCTGGTCGGCTCGATGTCGGGAGCCGTGACGCCCTGCGGCGCCGGACGCCCGGGTGAAAGGATCCACCGGTCGATCGAGACGCCCACGACGACCGCCGCGAGAACCGCCGCGAGCGCCGCAATGCTCGCCAAATTCGGGCGCCGGCGCCGCATCGCTCCTTCCGCGCTGCCCTGCCCCGTGCCCTCGCCCGATTGCGGCCTCCCGCTCTCCCGCAGCTTCGCCTCCAGCGCCGGCCAGCCGTCATGCGGCGGGGGAATCTCTCGCGGCAACTCACTGAGGCGGCTGATCTTGGATGGCGGACGGTTCATGGGCGACTCTCCGGCTCGAGCCGCACCCGCAGGAGCGCGCGAGCCCGGTGTAATTGGGCCTTGCAGGTCCCTTCGGCGACGCCGAGCATCTGCGCGGCTTCGCCATGCGAATAGCCGTAGATCCCACAGAGCACGAGCACGTCCCGTGCACCGTCGGGCAGGCCGCCGATCGCGGACTCGATCTCCTCCACTTCGACGGGAGTATCGAGCGTCCACTCTGCGGGCGTGTCGGCGATTTCCTCGTCCGCAGGTGTCGTCGAGAGCTTCGATTCCACCTGGGATCCGGCTTTTCGCCGCCGGCTCAGCACCACGTTCACCGCGATGCGGTGCAGCCAGGTTCCGAAGCTGCTGCGGGTCTCGAAGCGCCCGAGCGCCTTCCAGGCATTGACGAACGCTTCCTGCGCGCAGTCCTGCGCATGGGCCCGGTCCCGCAGCATCCGCAGGCACAATCCGTACACCGCCCCGATATGGTCGCGATAGAGCCGCTCGAAGGCGCGCATATCCCCGGCGCGGGCCCGCAGCACGAGGCCAGCCTCCCAATCGACGCTCTCATTGTGTGCAGGCGAGCCCATTCACCCCTTTGGATGCGGCCGCACGGCGGACCGTTTAAGGCGTCCCGAGATATCTTCCAAACCAGCCCAGCGCGCGCTCGAGCACGCCAAATGTTAACACGCAGGCAACGGCCGCGGCCGGCGCCGGGCCGCCGGACGCGAGGGCTTCGGCGCATCCTCAAAGATCGTACGCGATGCCGGCGTAGAGCTGGCGGCTCAATGCCGGCTCGATGCGGCCGCCCGAGATGAAGACGCGGGAGTAGTACTCCCGGTTGGTCAGGTTGGATATGCCTCCCAGCACTCGCCAATGGCCGGCGAAGCGGTACTCCCCGGAGAGGTCCACGACGGTGTAGGCGGGAATCCGTGCCGGCATGATGCCGATGCCGGCATCGTCGGGCTGGAAGTACTGCGAGCCGACGGCATCCACGATGAGACTCAGCTCGAGGCCCGGCGCCCCCGTCAGCGTCAGGCCTCCCTTGAGAACGTACCGCGGCGCATAGGGCGGCGTCCTGCCGGTCCGCCCGGCGGTGATGCTGCTCGTGTATACCGCATCCAGGTAGCTCGCGTTGGCAAACAGTGTCAGGTGGGCGCCCGCGGGCGCCGCCGAGCGCAGCTCGAACAGGTCGTACGAGGATTGCAGCTCGATTCCGCGGCTGCGTTGCTCTCCGGTGTTGACGTCGACGGACTCTGTCGATGTGACTGGCAGGGTCTCGATGCTGTTTTTCACGTTCACCTGAAACAGGCTGGCATCGTAGTAGAGGCCGACGACCGGCCAGCCGTGCACACCCGCTTCGTACGTGAGATAGCGGGTCGGGTCGGGATCGTTGGCGGTGCCGAATTTCCCGAACGGACTGGCGACATCGAGATAGCGCACCGGCCGGAAGCCCTGCGAAATGTTGAGATACGTCTCGTTGCCGCGGCCGAAATCATTGCCGATGCCGAGCCCGAAGAGCGGTATGTTCTTGCGCCAGACGCCGTTCACCGGATAGGGATGCTGAGCCACGCTCTCGCGGCTGTCGATCTGCTCGTGATTGAAGCGGGCCGAGGCGACCACGTGGAATCGTCCCCAGCGGTACAAGCTCTCGGCGAACACCGCCGTGTAGCGCGAGCGGCGCTCGTCGTCGTAGATGACATTCCCCACGGTGCCGTAGGGCGCTGCCGCCGCTTCGGGGCTCGCGATCTCAACGTACGGACTGTTGGAGCCGTAAATGGTGTAGCCCACGGTGAGCGCCGCGCCATGCCCATAACGAAGCAGGAGCCTGCCGTCGACGCCCGTGTAGTGAAATCGCTGGCCGGCCACCGTGCCGCCGGTGGCGTAGGAGCTCCCGTCGACCCGCGTGATCAGGTCCTGATAGCCCGACCACAGTTTCTGCACATAGAGGTCGCCGTTGCCGAGTCGGTTGCTGTAGGTGAGGACCCCCGTATAACGGTGCTCCCAGTCACGATCGTCCGGCGAGGTGGTCTGGTTGGGGTCGGCCTTGAACTGCGCATAGCTCATCAGGCCGGCGATGCCGCTGACGAGCGAGTAGGCGTGCACCGCGAGGCTGAGCTTTTGCCGGCTGTCGAGAGAATGCTCGAGATCGAGGTCGCCGGAATTCAGCTCATAGTCGCCGTTGGCGCGCTGCCCGTTCGACCGCCGATGCGAAAAGTCCGCGCGGTAGCGGACCGGGCCGGCGGGCCCGGAGATCGAATCGAAGGTGGAGTAGAGGCCGTCATCGCCGCCAACCTGCTGCACCGTCGCCGTGGTGCTCGCCGAGGGCTCCTTCGACACGAAGTTGATGACCGGCTCGGGCTGCGGACCGTAGAGCAGACCCGAGCCCCCGCGGATCATCTGCACCTCGGAGAGGGTCTCGGGCTCGGGGATGTAGTAGAGCGTCGGATAGCCGATCCAGTCCATCTCCATCGGAATGCCATCCTGCAGGAGCAGCACGTACTCGCTCTCCTGCGGGTTGCCGAGCCCGCGGTAGGTGACGTTGAGCTCGGTCGGATTCTGCTGCTCGGCGAGCACGATGCCCGGCATCCGGTCGAACAGCTCGCGCTCGTGATTGTCGATGATGGGCGGCTGATCGGCGAGCCGCACGACGGTTGTTTTCTTCGTGACCGTGATCTCGGGACCGGAGACCTCCGGCATGGAATGCGCATAGCGGGTGGCGCGATTGAACAGCCACCGTGGCGCGTGGATCACGACCTTGGGAATGACACTGGGCGGATGCGCGGCCTCGGGTTGCGCGCTCGCATCGCCGGCCACCGCATTCATCACGAGGCGGCAGGAAGCGAGCGCGCAGGCGAGAGCCCAGGAAGTGCACTTCACGGAAGCCCTTCGATTCCTCAGGCGGGCGGCAATATAGGAAAGCGGGCGAAACTACTACCAGGGCTCGTAGGTCGCGCCGGCGCGTCATTCCTTCGGCCGGACGCTTATCCGGCGGCCCGGCGCCGCATCCCATTGCAGAGCGGCCCGCGACTTGAGACGCTGGCGCCCGCGGCGCTGCGGGCGCCTTCGAATGCGAGCGAGTGGTAGTGGGCGAACGCCTGGAATTGGGACCCCTCGAGCTCAAAGTGCTCGAGGTGCTGTGGGGGCGCAAGCGGGCCTCGACGGTGCGGCACGTGCAGCCGTCCTTCCCGCAGCTCGCCTACACCACGCTCATGACGACCCTCGACCGGCTGTACCGCAAGGGCGTGCTGCGGCGTTTCCGGCTCGGGCGGGCCTTCGGCTACGTGCCCCGCTGCTCGCGCAACGAGCTCTTCGGCCGCATGGTGTCCGGCCAGGTCACCGAGCTCCTGGCCGCGTGCGGCGACAGCACGGCCCTGCTCTCAACTCTAGTGGAGGCCGTCCGTGAGGCGGACGCGGAGCTGCTCGATGAGCTGGAGGCGCTGGTCCGCGCCGAGCGCGCCCGGCTCAACGAGACAGAGCGATGAGCTTCGATATGACCTTCCCACTGGTGGTGCTTGCCGCCTACGGGCTCTGCAACCTGCTGCTTTCCGCGGCGGTCGGACTCGCGTGGCGCGTCGGGCTGCGAAAACGTCTGACCGGCGCGGATGCGGTGCTCGGCGTTCGGCTCCTGCCCGCGATGGGATCGGCGACCTTCGTCCTGACAGTGGTCCTGCCGGCGTTTCTGGTTTACGAGCCGCCCCACGCGCAGGATCATCCGGGGCCGCTCCTGGTCGCCTCGGCCCTGTTCGCGCTGCTCGTGCTCGCGGACGGCGCCCGCCGCGGCCTGCGCGCCTGGCGGGCCACACGGGCGCTCGTGGGCTCGCAGCCGCTGCGCGGCCGGCGCGCGGCGGACGGCGACGAAGTGACCGTGATCGATGTCAGCGAGCCGCTCGTGGGCGTCGTGGGCAGCTGGAAGCAACGCATCATCGCCGCGCGCTGCGTCGCCACCGCGTGCGACCACGAGGAATTTCGCCAGGTGCTCGCGCACGAGGCGGCGCACCGGGATGCCCGCGACAACCTGAAGCGGCTGCTGCTGCTGATTCTGCCCGATGCGCTCGCCTGGCTGCCGACGGGCCGCGCATTGGCGGAGCACTGGCGGGCCGCGACCGAGCTGGAAGCGGACGAGCGCGCGAGCGGCGCCGATCCGCACAAGCGGGTCGCCCTCGCCTCGGCATTGATCAAGGTCGCGCGACTCTCCGTCGCGAGCGGCCGGCCGCGCAAGGTGATGCCGCAGGCCGCCCGGCCGGGCGTTCCGCTCGCGAGCCTCGAGCGCCGCGTCCGGCGGCTGCTCGCGCCCTCCGCAGCGATGCGACGCAACTTCCCGGGGCGGCGCGTCCTCACTTGCGCGCTGCTCGTTCCGCTGCTCGCCGTGCCGCTCTACGGCTCCGTTCACCGGCTCATCGAGGCACTCGTGGCGTTCGGGCGTTAGGAGTTTCGACATGCAGGCCGTGGCTACCAATCCGGGGCTTCTCTCTCCCTTCCATGTCGCCTTCCCCGTGCACGACCTGAAGCTGGCGCGGGCCTTCTACGGCGAGACGCTCGGCTGTCCCGAAGGCCGCAGCTCCGAGGACTGGATCGACTTCAACTTCTACGGCCATCAGATCGTGGCCCATCTGGCGCCGCAGGAGACGCGCCAGGCGCAGCGCAACACGGTGGACAGCCACGGCGTCCCGGTGCGCCACTTCGGGATCGTGTTGCCGATGCCGGAATGGGAAGCGATGGCCGGGCGTCTGCGGGCAAAGGGTGTCCAGTTCCTCATCGAGCCGTACATCCGGTTCAAGGGCCAGCCCGGAGAGCAAGCCACGATGTTCTTCCTCGACCCGTCGGGAAACGCGCTGGAGATCAAAGCCTTCGCCGACATCGCGACGCTCTTCGCCAGGTGAGCGCTGCGGCCCAGGCTCAGTCGTCATTGAGGTCGAATCGAGCTGGACCGTCGACCGGCCGGAACTCGGACGCGCCCACGCTCGTTTAGCGAGCTGAGACTTCCACTTGAGGAGCCGTTATGCGCAGGTATCTCGTGGCACTCGCAGCCTTGACGCTGACCAGCACCGCTGCCTTGGCCGACAACATGAGCAATCACCCGGTGAAGGACTCGTACATCACCAGCAAGGTGAAAGCCGAGCTCGTCGCCGATCATGCAACCAAGGCGCGGGACATCCATGTTGCCACCGTCAACGGCATCGTGACGCTGCGCGGCACTACGCGATCGGACGCGGAGAAGGACAGAGCCGAGCAGGACGCGCTCAGAGTCAAGGGTGTGCGCGCGGTGCACAACCACATCAAGGTTCTCGACTGAAGGGCCGCTGCGGAGCCGGCGCGGCGGGGGTCGACTTGCGGCCAAGCCCGTGGTGGCGGATCATAGGGCATCGGGCTCCCCTCGAAGCCCAGCGGAGCTTGCCGTGAGAAAAACGAGACCGTGGCTGCTCGTTGTGTTGCTTCCTCTCTGCGCCGGACCCGCCTTCGCCGCCCCCGCGGGCGGCAGCGGCGCCCTGGTGCAACACGCGCTCGATGGCTCGTGGCGCTCCGCGGCTCACAAGGCGCGTGATCGCTATCGCCATCCGGTCGAGACACTGGAGTTCTTCGGCCTTCGTCCGGACATGACGGTGATCGAGCTCGAGCCGGGCGGAGGCTGGTATACGGAGATCCTGGCGCCGGTCCTGCACGATCGCGGGCACCTGATCGAGGCCGCGCCGCCGACCGCGGGTGGCAGCTCCTTCATGCACAAGATGGCGGTGGCGTTCGACGCCAAGCTCCACGCCGATCCGGCCGTGTTCGGCAATGTCAGGACCGTTCCCTTCTCTCCTCCGGATCAGCTGACACTGGGACCGCCTGACTCGGCCGATATGGTGCTGACCTTCCGCAACGCCCACGACTGGCTCGGTGAGGATCCGGCCACACTCGCGGCGGTATTTCGCGCCGCGTATCGGGTGTTGAAGCCGGGCGGCGTCTTCGGCGTGACGGAGCACCGCGCACAGCCTTTCGCGAATGCGCTGGCAGCCTGCCGGGCACTGCACCGCATCCCGGAGGATTACATGATCGAGGCCGGCCTGAAGGCCGGCTTCCAACTGGCCGGCGTCTCCGAGGTGAATGCCAATCCCAAGGATCCGGAAACCATAAACGTGCATCGCCTGCCGCCCGACCTCGCCGGCCCGCCGGCCGAGCACGCGAAGATGCAGGCCATCGGCGAGTCGGACCGCATGACGGTCAAGTTCATCAAACCGGGCGGCTGACGGCTATCGCCGCTGTCCCGGGCCCAGGAGCCCGGCCCGACCCTGCCTGAGGTCCGCGCCCGAGCGCGGGCGGATCGAGATGCGAGAACTTCGCACCTGCCGCCGCGGTGGGCGTGATCCTGATGCCGGAAGGAGCGACGGGAGCGCGGGCGCTGCCCGGCAGAGGCTCATTGGCGCCCGCCCACGGGATGCCCATGAGGGCCGGCGCGAGCAGCACACAAGGGATGCCTGCAGCGGATCTCGGTTTCGCCAACGGCAACCGGCAGAGCGTACAGGTTTCCCACGAGGACTACAGCGCCCCCACATCGCCCTCAACGCCGGCGAATCACTTCGCGGCGGTCGGGCACTTGGGCGCGCTGCCCGCCATCTGCGGCTTCTGCGGCTCGAGCTGCCAGCCGGCCGGGATGTCGAACTCATCGGCGGGAATGCTCGACGTGTCGATCGAGGTCGTCTCCGTGGTGAGCGACACGACCCGGACCAGCGCCCCTGGCGGCGGTGCGGATGTCGCGGAGCCGGCCGCGGACGCCTGCTGCTGCGTCATGGAGTTGGCCGCCGCACCGGCTGCGGAGTCCGCCGTCTCGTTTGCGGCGGTGGACGCCGCCGCACCGCCCGCGGAGTCGGTGTGGATCGCGGCTGCGCCGCGGTGGAAAAAGCTCGACAGCCCGCTGGCGATGGCGTTGCTCGCGATGTTGTGCATGCTGAAATGGCTGCTGCTCGCCTGTTGCTGCTGCGCCTGCTTCGCCCTGCCGCAGTGCGGGCCGCCGAAAGCCATGTAGAACGTCGTGCGCAACGGGTAACCCTTCAGGTCCGCCGCCTTGCCGCGCAGCTGCTGCAGTTGATCCGCATACGGCGCCATGAACTGCTCGACCGTGTGCTGCAGCCGCGGATTGTTGGGATCGAGACCCTGGGCCGCAAGATATTTCTGCTGAAAAGCGTGCCGCTCCTCGACGCCCGGAATCGCATCGTCGGTGAGCCAGGTCTCGAAGCCGTAGTCGATCTCGCAGACATCCCCGGTCTTCTGGTCCGTGCAGGTTTGCGACAGCATCACGTTCGCCTTGTGGGCGTCGTGCCCGAGGATCGTGGTGTGCTCGCCCGTGCTGCTCACGTTGAGCACCGGCGAGCTCATCTGACATTGCGACGCATCGGGCGCCGAGGCCTGAGACGCGCCCGGGGATTGCGGCATCGGACAGTTCTTCATCTCCCGCATCGCCGCCTCGAGGTTCTTCTGCGCCTCGGCGCGCTGCTCGGCCGTCGGGAACTGGTGCTCGGTGTAGAGTTTCTTCTTCGGCTGCAGCTGCCACTCGAGCTGCTTGTCCAGGCGCACGATGCGCCCGCCCCCCGCTCCGTGGCAGAAGAGAGAGAGGAAGCCGTGGCAGGTCACCGTCGAATCGTCGCGCTGCTTGTCCGCGCTCGTGCGCTCGACCGAGTCGATGTCGATGTTGATTCCGCCGAGACTCATGGAGGTCTTCTGCCCGACCGTCACGTCGGCGCGTGCCGGCGGCGCGAGCAGCGCCAGCGCCGAGGCGGTGGCGAGTGTCAGAGCGAGAGTGGACCGGGCTCGGCTACGCGTGATCATGTCGGCTTCTCCCCTCATCGGAATGGGACTTCGCCTTGTATAGCGGCCGCGCGGGATTCTCCGCCTTCGCCGCCCGGGTGTCGATGCCCGCCGCGCATTGCCGCCGCGGGCTCGGCCTGCGCCTCAGGCCAGCCGGGCCAGGTACTCATAGTCGGTGCGCGCCGCGTCCATCCGCGGCCCGGCGAACGGCGGCTCCTGCTCCACGTAGTAGTACCGCACTCCGGCTTCGTACGCGACCGGCAGGATCTTCGTCCAGTCGAGAGCGCCCGACCCGACATCAGACGGGTCCATCCCGAAGGCATGGTTGGGCACGGTGCTCGCCTTCAGGTCCTTGATGTGGATCAGCCGGAAACGCCGCCGGTGAGCGCGCAGCAACGCCACCGGATCGGCTCCGCCGGCGGCTACCCAGCCGACGTCCATCTCGAACCAGACGAGATCCGGATCCGTATTCGCCAGCAGGAGGTCGAATGCGGTCCCGGCCCCCTGCCGCACGAACTCGACGTTATGATTGTGATAGGCCAGCTTCAGGCCCTCGCGCTTCAGGGCGGCGCCCTTCTCGTTGAGCTGCGAGGCCAGGCGCCGCCAGTCGTCCGCCGTCATTTCGGCGCCCGCGCGGCTGAGGAAATGCAGGCCGTCCTCGCCGTTGCGCGGCCTGAAACGTTGCGGCACGGCGAATATCGGCACGACCACATATTTGACGCCGATACGGTGCATGTCGGCCGCGAGCGCCCCGAGATCCCCCGCCAACGACGGCCCTCCGCTGCCGTCCGCCTGCAGCGGCACGTGCGTGCTGGGGCACGCGAGCCCGGCCCGGTCGAGCGCCGCGCGAAGCGCCGCGGCGGTACGCTTCATCAACGCCACGGGCTCGACGGTCCGATAACCGATCCTCGCCAACGTCTGCAGTGTTCCGTCGAGGTCACTGTAGGGCGCCTGCCCGAGAGTGTAGAGTTGTAGCCCGATCGGCAAGTCGTGACCGGCGAAGAACCGCCGGCGCTGACCGGCCGCGGCCCACCCGGTTGTCGCGGCCATCAATCCCGCCGCGCCTGCGGTGCCGAGGAACGCCCGCCGGCCGATCGCGGGGGTGGGCGGCCGATCCGGCCTCTCTACTCTCTCACGCATATCGCACTCTCCGCTCGATTGAGGCAACCTCGGGATTCTAATCCGCGGGCTTGGCGGCGGCACGCCGCCGTAGTGATCGCTCCCCTTGCGGCGTACGATGCTCCCATGAGCGTACTCCCCGACATCGAGCCCGCAACGGGGTCTTGCCCCGGGACGCCGCAGCTCGCGGCCGTGATCGACGCCCGCGCGCGGGACCTCGGCGGCTTCACCGTCGGCCGCGTGCTGCCCTCGACGGTGCGCAAGCTGATCGGCCCCTTCATCTTCTTCGATCACATGGGGCCGGCCGCCTTCCCGCCCGGGCGCGGGATCGACGTGCGGCCGCATCCGCACATCGGGCTGGCCACGGTGACCTACCTCTTCGCCGGCGAGATCGTCCATCGCGACAGCCTGGGCTCGCACCAGCCGATCCGCCCCGGTGATATCAACTGGATGACGGCGGGCCGCGGCATCGTCCATTCGGAGCGCACCCGCGCGGAGCTGCGTCAGGCCGGCTCGCCGCTCGATGGGCTTCAGCTCTGGGTGGCGTTGCCGTTGCGGGACGAGGAATGCGATCCCGAGTTCGACCACTATGCCGCCCGCGACCTGCCGTCGCTCGTGATCTCTGGCGCGCGCATCCGCGTGCTCGCCGGCAGCGCCTATGGCGAGCGCTCCCCCGTCAGGACCCGCTCATCGCTTTTTTACGTGGAAGCGGCAATGCCGGCGGGCAGCGAGCTTGCGCTGCCGGAGGATCACGAAGAGCGCGCCGCCTACATCGTCAGCGGCACGGTCGCCTGCGGCAACGAGCGAGCGGAGCACGGCCGCATGCTGGTATTCACTCGCGGAGCGCCGGCAACTCTGCGCGCAGTCAGCGAAGCGCGGGTCGCCCTGGTGGGCGGCGCGCCGATGGACGGCGAGCGGCACATTTTCTGGAACTTCGTCTCGAGCTCGCAGGCGCGCATCGAGCAGGCCAAGCGCGACTGGCGGGAAGGCCGCTTTGCGCGAGTCCCCGGAGACGAGCAGGAGTTCATTCCTCTTCCGCAGTGAACTTCTGCGACGGCTGATGCCCGGCGCCCGCGCGCGCGTGCAGATAGCTCACCGCCGCCAGGTCCTGCACGATGTGTCCGAGGGATTTGTAGAGAGTGATCTGCTCGGCGGCGGTGCGGCCCGGGATGCGGCCGAGCAGGACCTCGCCGATCTCGGCCACGATGTGGCGCTCGTCGATCAGTCCCGCCTCCCGGGCGAGCAGGAATTCCGCGGCCGCCGCCAATGCCGAGCGCCGGCTGTCCACGATGTAGCGGCCCGCCAGCAGCAACGCAGCGTCGATCTCCACCGGCCCGGGCCGGCTGGAGCCAACCAGGTTCACGTGTGTTCCGGGACGTACCCACTCGCCGAGCAGCACGGGAGTGGCTGAGCTCGTCACGGTGCAGATGATGTCGGCGGACGATGCCGCCTCATGTGCCTCTTTGACCGCCCTGACAGGCATTCCAACATCACGCTGCATCCGTTCAGCGAATCGGGAAGCGTGGTCCACCGAACGCCCCCACACCAGAATCTCGTCGAACCGGCGCACGCGAATGAGCGCGCGGATGTGCGAGGTGGCCTGCAGGCCGCAGCCGAATATCGCCAGAGTCCTGGCGTCTCGCCGCGCGAGCACATCGGTTGCGACAGCAGATGCGGCTGCGGTGCGGATCTCCGTGACCTCGCCGGCATCGGCGATGCACGTCACGTGACCCGACTCGCGGTCGAAGAGCACCACTACGCCGCGATGCGCGGAACGGCCCGGCAGGTCGGGATCGGCAAACACCGACAGCAGCTTGGCGCCGAACCCCTGAGGCGCGGCGAGAGTGCCCGGCATGAGGCCGAAGAATCTGGCGGGAGCGATCTCGAAGATGCTGCGCAGCGGCTGCGGCCTGTCCTCGGCACTGAACTGCGCCATCGCCGTGCGAACGGCCGCGATGCAGCCGTCGTAGTCGAGCGCCGCCCGCACGTCCCCGGGGCCGTAAAATGGCACGGTCCCGCCGGGCGCGGTCAAATCCTCTGCGTCCAGCCGTGCGTGTCCTTCGACTCACCGCGCTGGATGGACACGAGCCGCTCGCGGAGCCTGCGCGTGTGGGGGCCAACTTCGCCGTTACCGACCCGGTGCTCCTTGCCGTGATGGATGAGGGCGCCGACGCCCGCCAACACGGCGGCGGTGCCGGAGAGCACGGCCTCGCCCATACGCGTCCACTCCAGCATCTCGGCAACGTCGAAGATCCGCTCCTCGACCCGGTAACCCCCCTCGCGCGCGAGGGTCAGCACCGAGTCGCGGGTCACGCCGTGGAGGAACGTCGAGTCGAGGCTGCGCGTGAGCACCCGCCCGTCGCGAAGCAGCAGAAAGTTGGAGGCGCCGGTCTCCTGCACCTCGCCGCCGGGACAGAACAACACCTGATCGACGTTGTACTGGCGCCGCGCCTCGAGCGTGGGACCGAGAGCCGCCGCGTAATTGCCGCCGGTCTTCACCTTGCCGGTCTGCGAGGCCGTGCGCGCATTGACATCCTCGACGTAGATGCGCAGCGGCTTCATGCCGCCGGCAAAGTAGTCCCACACCGGGCTCGCGAGCACGATGAGAGTCGCTTCGCTCGCCGGCGCGCCGGCGGCACCGATGTTGGGAGTGGTGCCGAAGAGAATCGGCCGCATGTAGAGCGCCCCCGGCGCCTCGGGAACGATCTCGCGGTTGCGGTCGATGGCGGTGCGGATCATCTCCTCGAGCTGCCGCGGATCCGGCTCCGGCAGCACCAGCGAGCGCGCGCTCTGGCGCATGCGCTCGATGTGCCGGTCCATGCGGAACACGTTGATGCTGCCGTCGGCCCAGCGATAGGCCTTGAAGCCCTCGAAGCAGGTGCTGGCGTAGTGCAGCACGTGGGCCGCCGGATGCAGCGGGATCGGAGCGCAGGGCTGGACCTCGAAGCGCCCCCACTGCCCGTTCTGGAAGCGGGCCTGGGTCATCGTCGGCGCGAGCACGGTTCCAAAGGCCGGGCGCGGCTCTTGCTTGAGGTTCGGGATGCTGTTCATGCCCGCAGTTTAAGCCGGGAGCCGCTAGGATAGCCATCGTGGGCACTCCCGCGAGAATCGTGACCAGCCGCGCTGGCCTTCGGGTCGAGATCACCGAGAGCGGCGGTCTGCGCCGCTTCGACTGCGGCTCGAGCACCCTCACCCTGTTCGTCGGCAACCGGATCGAGTGCGGCCCCACCAATGTCTTCCTGCGACGCCGCACCGGCACGCCCCTCTGGACGCCCCTTCTCGGTCCGTCGAGCCCGACGCGGCTCGGCCCGCCGCAAGACGGCAGGATCGCCGGCCGGGGCACCTGGGAGGGCATCGAGTACGAGCTCTCGCTGGCGCTCGCGGCGGATGCGCCCGCCTGGTTCTGGCACGTGAGTCTGAGGAATACCACGGCCGACGCCCTGGAGCTGGACCTCACTCATGCGCAGGATGTCGCGCTCGCCCCGTACGGCGCGGTGCGAATGAACGAGTACTATGTCAGCCAGTATGTCGATCACACACCGCTCACCGATTCCGAGCGCGGCATCCTGATCGCCTCCCGTCAGAACCAGGCCGCGGACGGCCGCCATCCCTGGACCCTGATCGGATCGCTGCGCCGCGGCGCCTCCTTCGCCACGGACGCGCTCGATTTCCACGGACTCGCGAGCCGCGCGGGCGAGCCGCTCACCGGCATGCTCGGGGAGCTTCCCGGCCGGCGCCTGCAACACGAGCACTCGATGGTGGTGTTGCGCGATGCGCCGCTTCGCCTCGCGCCCGGGGAGCACCGGCACGCGGGATTCTTCGGCGGCTTCGCCGCGGATCACCCGGATGCCACCTCGGAAGCGGACCTGTCCAGGGTGACCGCCCTGCTCGCGCTCCCCGAGGCGGCGCCCGCGGCACCGCCCACCGACGCGCCCCCTACCGGACCGGCCGCGGCGCAGACGCTCTTCTCGGCGGCGGCGGCGCTGCAAGCGGTCGATCTCGATACCAGCGCGCTCCGCCGCCTCTTCCCACCTCCATGGCGCCACGAAGAGACGGATGACCGCGGCACGCGCCTGTCCTTCTTTCACGGCCACGACAGCCACGTGGTGCTGCGCAGCAAGGAGCTGCGCGTGCTGCGCCCCCACGGCCAGCTCCTGCGCACCGGACGGCACCTGACTCCCGATGAAAGCGCGCTGACCTCGACGCTGTGGATGAGCGGTGTGTTCCACTCGATGCTCGCCCAGGGACACGTCAGCATCAACCGCTTCCTGTCGGCGAACCGCAGCTACCTCGGGCTCTTTCGCTCGCACGGCCTGCGTGTCTTCGCGAAGGTCGCCGGTGAGTGGCGCCTCCTCGGCGTGCCCTCCGCGTTCGAGATGGCGCCCGAGAGTTGCCGCTGGATCTACCGCCACGCCGGAGGCGAGATCCACCTTCGCTCCTGCGCTCACTCCGCGCCACACGCGCTGACTCTCGGCATCGAGGTAACCGAGGGGCCTGACATCGCATTCCTCATCAGTCACCACATCGCGCTCAACGGCGATGACGGGAACGCTCCGGAGCCGCTGCGCTGGCGGCGCGAAGGCGATACGCTCGTCGTGACGCCGGCGCCGGACTCGGACGTCGGGCGCCGATTCCCGGGAGGGGACTTCCGCATCGCTCTCGCCCCGCAAACAGCGATCGCGCGCATCGGGACCGACGAGCTGCTGTTCCTCGACGGGCGCTCCCGACAGGAGCCTTATCTTTGCGTCGAGACCTCCCGGCTGCGTCGCGTGGATCTCACCGTCCGCGGCTCACTGGTCGCGGAGGAGAGTCAGACGCCCTGGCGCCTTTCGCCCGATGAGCCGTTGGTGCCCGTTCTGGCCCTGGAGCCGGCGGCCGCCCCGCAGTCCGCCGCCCGCGCCGCGCACCTCTTCGAGATGGTGCCCTGGTACGCGCAGAACGGTCTCGTGCACTATCTGTCGCCGCGCGGTCTGGAGCAGTACTCGGGTGGCGGCTGGGGCACGCGCGATGTCTGTCAGGGTCCGGTCGAGATGCTGCTCGCCCTGGGCCGGACGGAGCCGCTGCGCGATCTCCTGCTCCGCGTCATGGCCAACCAGAATCCCGATGGAGACTGGCCGCAATGGTTCATGTTCTTCGAGCGCGAGCGTGGCATCCGCGCGGGTGACTCGCACGGCGACATCGTCTTCTGGCCACTCGTCGCCCTCGCCCAGTATCTCATGGCTTCAGGCGACGCCGATTTCCTGGATGCGCGCGTACCGTTCTTCGATTCAAAGGGCGCGGACGCTGGTGAGAGCTCGACCGTCTGGCAGCACGTCGAGCGCGCTTTCACCGTCATCGACCGGCGGCGCATTCGCGGCACGACACTCGCGGCCTATGGCCACGGCGACTGGAACGACTCGCTTCAGCCTGCAGATCCCGCGCTGCGCGAGCACATGTGCAGCGCGTGGACGGTCACCCTGCATTTCCAGGCGCTCACGATGCTCGCACGCGCATTGCGATCTCTGGGACGCGCCGCGCAGGCCGAGCCGCTCGAGCGGCAGGCCGAAGCCGTCCGCACCGACTTCCAACGCCTCCTGATTCCGGACGGAGTGCTCACGGGCTATGCCGTGTTCGACGGTGCGGCAGACGTCCGCTACCTTCTGCATCCCCGGGATGGGGTCACGGGCGTACGCTACAGCTCGCTCGCAATGATCCACGCCATCCTCGAGGACCTGCTGACTGCGGATCAGACCCGCGCACACCTCGAGATCATCCAGCGAGAGCTCTCCGGCCCCGACGGCGTGCGCCTGTTTGATCGGCCTCTGCCCTACCATGGCGGTCCGCAGCGGGTATTCCAGCGCGCGGAGAGCGCGACGTTCTTCGGCCGTGAGATCGGCCTCATGTACATGCATGCGCATTTGCGTTACGCGCAGGCGCTGGCTCACGTTGGACTCGCGGACGAGTTCTTCCGCGCCCTCTGTCAGGCCGCGCCCGTGGGGGTCCGCGCCGTCGTCCCCACCGCAAGCCTGCGCCAGGCGAACTGCTACTACTCGAGCTCCGATGCGGCGTTCGCCGATCGCTATCAGGCGCGCGCTCAATACGAGCGCATCCGCAGCGGCACGATCCCTCTCGATGGCGGCTGGCGGGTGTACTCGAGCGGCGCCGGGATTGCGCTTGCCCTCACGCTCCGGCGCTTCCTCGGACTCACGTGGGAATCGCGTACCCTCTGCATCGATCCGGTGATCCCCGGGGCGCTGGACGGCATGCGGGTGATGACTTCAGTGCGCGGCCATCCGCTCGAGGTGACCTATCGGATCGGAGCTGCGGGCTGCGGCGTGAACGACATCGCACTCAACGGCCAGAACCTTTCGTTCACGCGGGAAGCCCATCCGCACCGCCGCGGTGCGGCGCGGGTCACGGCGGCCGCGGTGCTCGAGCGCCTGACCCACTCGCGCAATACGCTCGCCATCGACCTCGGATAGGCCGGGCGATATCATCGCGCCGCTTGCGTCACCCTCAGCCATTCCCCCGCGCGTTACTCCTCGGCCTGATCGCATCGGGGCTCTGCGCCTGCCACTCCGGTGAAGGCTCGTCCGGCCCGGCCGTTGCGCGCGTCATCCCCGCGCCGACTGCGATCGCGACGTCCGCCACGCCTCCCCCCATGGCCGTCGCCCTGGCTCCGCAGATCAACGAAGCCGACTTTTTACAATTTGACAAAACGTTGTCCTCCGACACCTTCGGTGGACGCAAGCCGGACACCCGTGGGGAAGTGCTGACGATCCGCTATCTGGTCGATCAATTCCGCCGCATGCGCCTCGCGCCAGGCAACCGCGGCTACTGGCTGCAGAGCGTGCCGATCGTCACGACCGCGCTGGTCAACACCGCCACGAAACTCGAGATCCGTGCCGGCGGCGGGCTACAGAGCTTCGCCTATGGCACCGACATGATGGCCTTCACGCAGGATGCGCGGCCGCTGGTCGCTCTGCGCAGCTCGCCCGTCATCTTCATGGGCTACGGGATCGACGCGCCGAAGTGGCAGTGGAATGACTATCAGGGCACCAGCGTGAAGGGCAAGACGGTGATCGTGCTGGTCAACGATCCGGGCTACGCCACCGGCGACCCGCAGCTCTTCGACGGCAAGGCGATGACTCCGTACGGCCGCTGGATCTACAAGTACGAGGAGGCGGCGCGCCTGGGCGCGGCCGCCTGTTTCATCGTGCACACGGGCGATGAGGCGGCGGGCTATCCCTGGACGGTGGTCCGCAACAGCACCGGGGGCGCCCTGCAGAGCCTGCCCGCGAGTGTCGCGCCGGGTCCGCGGCTCCCGGTGGCGGGCTGGCTGACCCGCGCCGCCGCCCAGCGCCTCTTTCGTGCGGCCGGGCTCGATTTCGATACGCTGGCCGCGCAGGCGGCGCAGCGCGGGTTCACGCCCGTGCCGCTCAAAGCCACCGCCTCCCTGGTGCTGCGCAGCACGGTCACCCACGGCCGATCCTATAACGTGCTGGCGCTGGTGAAGGGCCGCGAGCATCCCGAGCAGGTCGTAATCTACAGCGCTCACTGGGACGATCTCGGCATCGTGCCTGAGCCGCATGGGCGCCGGGAAATCTTCCACGGCGCCATCGACAACGGCAGCGGCGTATCCGCCCTCCTCGAGATCGCCGACGCGTTCGCCCACCAGAAGACGCCTCCGGAGCGCAGCGTCCTCTTCCTGCTGTCGACGCTCGAGGAGTCGGCGACGCTCGGGTCACAATACTACGTGGCCCACCCGGCGTTTCCGCTCGACCGGACGGTAGCGGACATCGACGTGGAAGCCTGGCCCATCATCGGCCGCGCCCGCGACATGGCGGACATCGGCGCCGGGCAATCGCAGCTCGAGGATGACCTGAAGGAAGTGCTCTCGCTGCAGGGCCGGGAGCTGACTCCGGAAGCGGCGCCGCGGTACGGGTCTTATTTCCGCTCAGACCGCTACAGCTTCGCGAGCGCGGGAGTGCCCGCGCTGATCGTCGGCCCCGGACTCGACCTCATCGACGGCGGCCACACCGCCGGGCTGGCTGCCGCCGCCGACTACACCGCCCACCGTTACGACACGCCCGGCGACGTGTTCAATCCCAACTGGGACCTGAGCGGCACGCTCGAGGACATCCAGACTCTTTACCTGCTCGGCCGCAAGCTCGCCGACGGCGCGCAATGGCCCGACTGGTATGCCGACAGCGAGTATCGGGGGCTACGCGATGCCATGATGGCGAAAGCGCAGCAGAGCGAGGCGCGCGGGCGCCCGCGCGCGACGCACAGGCCGCTCGCCCCGCCGCGCTCGACGCCCGCCGGCAAGACCGCCTCGACACCCTGAGCGGCGGCCGCGCTAGTCGGTGCTGCGCGATGGGGCGATGTCGACGACATCCTCGCGCTCGAGCGGCACGATCTCCCGCAGCGTGAGCCGCGGCGCGTCCTCCCCGATGCGCGCCGCACAGACCGCCGCGACATAACCGCAGCGCAGGTCGAGCTGCCAGAGCCGCCAGCGCCGCGGCGAGTCGGCGAGCTCGGGCCGCATGTGCAGGGTCAGCCCCCGCTCGCCGGTCAGCTCGAAGCGAAAGGTGTCGAGCGCGATCGCGAGCCCGAGGCCCCTCGCCTTGATGTACGACTCCTTGAGTGTCCACAGCTCGAAGAAACGCCGGCGGCGGGCGGTCGCGGGCAATGCGAGGAGCGCCGCGCTCTCCTGCGGCGCGAAGTAGCGGCCGAGCCCCTGGATGTCGGCCTCTCGCGCCTCGATACTCTCGGCGTCGACACCGAGCGCCCCGTCTGATGTGACGCCGAGCATCACCAGATCCGACGAATGTGAGATGTTGAATTGCAGCGCGGCAGCAGGCGTCGGCGCCGAGATGGCGGGCCGCCCGCGCGCTCCCGCCGAGAAGGCCCAGTCCTCGGGACGCACCGCGGCGTAGCGCGAGAGGACCGTGCGCACCAGGGCACGGGTGACCAGGAAACGCCGCTGGTCCTTGGCAAACCGGAAGCGCGCCTGCCTGGCGCGCTCCTCCCCGCTGAGGAGCGCATCATAACGAGGCCAGAGGGACGCATCGCGGACCCCGCTGATGTAAGTGCACCAGAGATCGATCCTGCGGCTGTCGGCGGCGAGGTCCATCGTGCGCCTAGAGGCGAGGCTCGCCCGCCGGGCGCACGTCCTGCGCCCTTCCTTTCCACCGCCCGCCGCGGCCCGCTGCATACTGGACCGCGGAGTGGACGGTGGCGGACGCGTAGAAGATCGCCACCGCGGGCAGAAGCAGCGCATAGGCGGCCGGGACCCGATAAAAGCGGACCATCGGCAGATAACACGCGGTCATGAGCAGCCAGGCCGCGGCGCCGAGCGCCATCAGGTCAGGCAGGCGCGTCAGGAGGAGCAGCGGCGGCGCGAGATAGGTGACGAGCAGCCCGAGGAGTGTGCCGGCCAGCAGCCAATAGGAGTGCCGCAGCTGGTTGAACGCGGTCCGCGAGATCATCGCGCCGATCTGCGCGAACGAGCCGTACACACGCAGGCTGCGCGTCTCGCGCGCCAGACCCAACCAGACGCGGCCGCCGCTCGACTTGACGATGCGCGCCAGCGCGCAATCGTCGATGATGTGGCCGCGGATCGCCGCCAGGCCGCCGGCACGGGCGAGCGCATCCGGCCGGATCAGCATGCAGCCGCCCGCGGCGCCCGCTACGGACGATCGCGACGATTCGATCCAGGAAGGCGGATAGAGCTCGAGGAAGAAGAACACGAACGCCGGAATCAGGCAGCGCTCCGCGACCGTGGCCGTCGAGAGCCGAACCATCAGCGAGACGAGGTCGAGCTGCCCGGCCTCGGCTTTGACGGCGAGCGCCGCAACCTGGCCGGGCGCGTACTCGATGTCGGCGTCGGTGAGGAGGAGGAAGTCGGGATCGCCCGCGGCCGCGGCGGCAACGCCCTGCGACATGGCCCACAGCTTGCCCGTCCAGCCGGGCGCGGGCGGCGTGCCGCGAAGCACCGTCAACCGGTCTGCCGCGCCGCATTCGTCGGCTGACCGCCTGGCCGCCTCCGCGGTCCCATCCGTGCTGCCGTCGTCCACGACGATCACCTGGACAGGGGGCGCAAGTGTCTGCGCAAGCAGCGAGCTCACCGCTTTGCCGATGCTCTGCGCCTCATTGCGCGCCGGCACGACCGCGATGACTCGGGCGACATGCGGAGTGCCGGCGGAGCCTGCGGACGGCGGCCGTGGCCCGAGCGTGCGCCCGACGCGCCAGAAACCGCCACGCGCCAGCAGCAGATAGAGCCAAATGGCCAGCGGCAGCGCCGCGGCGGCACGAGCGAGACTCACGCTGTCAACCGACACCTGGGGCACGACCCTTGATGGACATGCGGGCGGGACCGCGACACCGATATAATCCCCGGACCTGCATCGTCATCACTGGCCATGCTCGTTCCTGCTACAACCGAGGCCGCGGCCCAAAGCCGCGGAGAGCGTACTGATTGCCTCGAGATACACCAGCGGCCCGCTCAAGCATAGCCCAAGGCGCTTGCACCGTGCAGCGCTCGGTCTGATCGCCGCGGCGCCGCTGTGCCTCGCGGCGCGTGTCGCGGTGGCGCAGGGGACGCCCCCGGGCGCGCCGGCCTCGGCGGCCGCCCCGAAGGTCACCGGCCCGATTCCAGCCCCCAAGGCGCAGCGGGCGAAGTCTCACCGCAAGGTCAATTGGCTCAATCCCACCACCTGGCCGGTGTTGCCGGTCCCGCTCACGGCCGTCGACCCCAACAACGGCACCACCCTCGGCGTGATCCCGACCATGCTGGTGACCAACTCCCGGAACGAGATCACGGACATCATCGCGCCCGACATCATGCACAACCCCTATTTCGGCTGGGGCGCGCACGGGCGGATACTCGCCTTCCCGTCGCAGGACACCCAATGGTCGATCGTCGGCGGCGGTGAGGAGAAAGTCGAGAGCACGTTCGACGCGATCTACCAGACGGGCCTGCTGCGCGAGTCGCCCTTCACCCTGACGGTCGAGGGCCTGTACGACCGCAGCGGCACGGCGCGCTTCTACGGCATCGGCAACAACTCCTTCAAGATCAACCAGACGGTTTACATCGATCAGCAGATCGGCGTCGACGCGACGCTCGGCTGGAACCTGACGCACGCCTGGCAGCTCGCCTACACCTTCACCGCGCGCAAGGTCAAGGTTCTCGGCACCACTCTCCCGGGCATTCCGCCGATCACCTCCCGGTTCGAGGGAACGTACGGCATCGGCACCACGCATGAGCTCCTGCACCGCGTCTCGCTCGTCTACGACACGCGCAACGACATCACCATTCCCACGCGGGGCATGCAGGCGGTCGTCTACGGCGGTGTTGCGAGCCGCAACGTGGACTTGGACGCATCGCTCTTCACCGAGGCCGGCCTCGACGGACGCTTCTACTGGTCTCCGTACCCCTCGCTCGTCGTGGCGACTCACGTCGATCTGAGGTATGAGCCGACGGCGCACCACGTCCCCTTCTGGGGCCTGAGCAGCCTGGGCGGCGATATCAGCACCATCGGCGGCTCGCAGACCCTGCGCGGCTATGGCACCTCCCGGTTCTATGACCGCGACTCCTTCTCCGCCAACATCGAGCTGCGGCAGACGGTGCTCTCGCTCGATGCCTTCTCCACCCACATCGAGCTGCAGATCGCCCCTTTCATCGATACCGGACGGGTCTTCCACAGCGCTTCCAGCTGGCCGATCACGCACCTGCACAACGTGTTTGGAGTGGGCTTTCGCGGGATCGCAGCGCCTTCTGTCGTCGGTTACGTCGACATCGGCAAGGGCCACGAGGGCGTCGCCGTCTTCACCGGCATAGGATATCCGTTTTAGTCACCATGGAACGACCGGCTCCCGATTTGCAGCATCGCGGATTACGCTGCGAATCGGGTGAGACCGCGGCGCAGAGCCGCATGCAAATGGGAGCCGGCGATGAGAAACGTACGATTTGT
>Ga0134128_10001396_pt1 | contig 31174 bp, 15 predicted proteins | sample KB31754_FD_96462 | JGI IMG/M metagenome (GOLD analysis project Ga0134128, IMG submission 96462) | Terrestrial soil microbial communities with excess Nitrogen fertilizer from Kellogg Biological Station, Michigan, USA - KB3-175-4 | ecosystem: Environmental > Terrestrial > Soil > Unclassified ... | reverse complement strand
TTTAGCAGGAAGAAGGACGAAGAGGATCCGGAGAAGCGGCTCGCCAAGGCAGCAGCCGAGCTGAAGCCACAAATCGAGGCGATGTTGGCTAAAGGCAGTAAGGGTCTCGTGTTCAAGGCCAAGCTGCTCGTCTGGAAACTGAAATACCGGCTTACGTCACTCGAAATAGAAGGCGACGAGATCGTCGCGACCATCAACCCCCGACAACCCGTAGGCAGAACGGTCAAGCAGCAGGCCGGCAACGTTCGTACTGAAACACATGCTGCCGCCGTCTCCGTTTTCGACTCGCCGGATGTTGTAAACGCAGCCGCGGACATGGTGAAACAAAAGAAGGGTGGGCGAGGCACACTCGAGAAACCGATTCTGGTGGATCCTCGTGGCGGACTTTTGGGCGCGGCAGTAGCTCAACAGAGCGGTCAGATGGCAACCAAGCCATTCGAAAAAACGGCCTGGCTGATACCGGGCGCTGAAACGCCTGTCATTACCATGCAGACTTTTTCGCCGCGCCCCGCACACACAATCGTTGGCCCAAGGAATACCGACTTCCCGGTAGGGAAGTATGCCGACTATTTGAAACATCTCGCAGAACGTGGCCTTACCGATACGGACGCACGCATAGCCGTGAAGTTGCTCGCCGCAGGCGAGCCGCTTCCGCCTAAGCTGAAGCCACACGAGGGATTTTTCGCCGGACTGACATTCCTGTTAAGTGCAACTGAATCGGCACGCATTGAGGCGCAAGTGGCGGCGTTGCCAGCCGCGCTGGCACAACCTTCCACACCCGGTGGTCCTGGCTTGCCACACGAGACTCCGGCGGGCCCGGTCGGGGCCGTGGCTGCGAACCGGCTGGCCAATGTTCAGGCTGGCGTGCCTGGTGCAACTCCACCATCTGCGGCCGATCCGGAAGTCGTGAAGGCTGTGATTAAGAGTCAACTTACACTAACGGAAAATGCAATCATCAAAGAATTAGAATCTGGTCAGATGGTCTTCGCGTCGAAAGAAGCGCTGCAAAATTTCCTGAAGACTGATTTGCGTGGAATGGTGAGGGAGCACGCAATCAAAGCCTTCAAGGTCGGTAAGTAAGGAACAACAAATGGCAACAATCAGAATGCTTCTCAAAAGCAATGTTACGCGCGGTGAGATTGAGTACATGGCGCTGGACCTCGACTGGCAGCTCTACACGCGACAGGAACCGGATCCGACGGGACATTATGTTGTTTGGGTTGATGGCGAGGGTGACGACCAGTCGGTCATCATCTACACAGAAGATGAGCTGGCTGAACTTCGTTACATCAGTGTCGAAGGCAACAACGCAGAAGCTGTCGCGGATCAGATCAAAACAACAGTTTCGACCTATTCGCGCGAGGAGTTAGAAGCAGGCGTTGCCCGTTCGACTGAGCCTGACGAATTGATGCCGGCGATCAGAAAACTGGGCGCGAGCCTGTCAAAGACTTTCGAGCAGTGGGCGTTCGATGCATTGACCAGGGGGTTGGCCCATTCCGATCCGCGTGTTCGTTTGGCGACGCTGGCGGCGATCGGTTTTCCAGCATGGCCGGCATTCCTCGAACCAGTGGGTAAGCTTCAGGAGACAGATAGCGACATCAGGGTCTTGCGACGAGCCGCACGCCTTTACGGTTTGTTGCTGAAAGCGGCTGGAAAAACTGAATGAATCTTTCTCTGCGAAACCTCTGAAAAAGTTCACCGCAGAGGCGCAGAGAACGCAGAGGTTTCGCAGAGAAAACCTGAAGGTAACGATCATGTATCTCGACTCAGTAAAACTATTGGGAACGCAGGTTGGCTACGGCGACCTCGGGATGAATGGGAGCCTCGGCTATGAAGGCCGCCAGGTCCGAGTGGGAAAGCAGCACTACAACCATGCGTTCAGCACGCATCCGCCGGCGCGATTGCGTTTTCATGTCGAGCGGCGCTTTGCGAGTTTCACTTGCCAGGTCGCGTTGAATGATGACGTGCCGGCTGGTTGGTCGCATGCTGATTTTTCCGTCGTTGCTGATGGACGCGAGGTTGCAAACGAACCGTACGTGCAGGCCGGCGAGCCGCCGCGTCCGCTCGTCGCGGACATCAGTGGCGCTGAGTATCTCGAGCTCGTTGTGCGCACCAGTCGTTGGGAACACTCACACGCCGTGTGGCTCGATCCGCAGGTTGACGAAACGCGCGCGTCGATCGCGCATCTTTTCGATAGCTTGAATCGCGCCGAGTTGATCGTTCCGGAGCGTTTGCCACGCACTGAGCGCTGCATCGCCACCGTCGTCTCACCCGGTTTTGAACACTTGCTCGACGACATGCTGGGGTCGCTTTACGCCAACGGCTGCGTCAACGACGCGCTTGTAGTCGTCTTCGTGCTGAACGGAAACGACGCGTGTAATCGCGTGATCGCGAAGTACAAAGCGACTCCGGTTCGTTGCCAGTCTCGCGCGGGTCTGAATCCGATGAGTAAGGCGGTGATGTACTCTGCAGCGCGCGTCGTCGATGCGAAGCATTACCTGTGTCTCGATGCCGACATGGTCGTGCTTGGCGATCTGCGCCCGATCTTCGCGACGCTCGAAGCGCTTCCCGAGGGCCGAATACTCGCCTGTCGCGAGGGCAACACTCAATACGCAAATCACCTTGGCTCCGCGATCGATTCGATCTACGGCGGCGGCGAAGCTGACTTGCGCCAGCTCGAAGTCACACCCGCTGAGCAATCGTATTCACTCGTGGTTAACGATGGCCTGTATGCCGGGGATCAGACGGCGTTACGCGCGCTCGATGGTGCGATACGCGCGATGCCGCAGGCGTGTGCGTGGGTGGACGGGCACAGCCGTGTGAAGTGGCGCAATCAGTTTATCTTCAATCTCGCGCTTGCGCGTTTGCAGTGTGGTGTCGAGCTCGATTCGATTTACAACGTGCAGCTTCAAGCGCAGGACATTCATTTCTACGAGCAGGGATCGAAGTTGCGCGCGACGTGGCGTGGGCGCGAGCCGCGTGTGCTTCATTTCAATGGCAACGCAAAACGGAAGTATCCGCAGTGGCAAGGGAAGTTTTCTTCGATTGCGGATCCTTTGACGGGCCAGATGGGCGGTGACAGCTATGCCACGTTTGTTGAAACACTGCGCGCGTGGGTCGGACGCCAGGGAGTCAAAGCGCTCGCATGGTCCTTTTATGGTTTGACGAACGGCCAAAATGCTGCGGTGAGAGATCCGTCCGTACTGCCGCTGCTGGCGACGTTGCATTACCTGATTCGCGCGAATGGTTGCGTGCGCGTGCTCGAAACGGGTACTGCGCGCGGCATCTCGGCCGCTTGTCTCGCTTCCGCGGTTGCACATCGCGAGGGCGGGCGCGTCGTCACGCTCGATCCGTTTCTGTTTGCCGGGCGTGAAGACCTTTGGGCCATGTTGCCGGAGAGTTTTCAAAGCTGCATTGAAGCGCGGCGCGTCGGTTCACTCGAGGGCATGAAGGCAGCGTTGGATGCTGGTGAAGTGTATGAGGCGGTGCTTTTGGATTCTGTACATGAAGCCGAATTTGTGTGGGCGGAATTTCAACTCGCGGCTGAGCTGGTTTGTCCGGGAGGTTTGATCTTGATCCACGATGCAACTTACGCGCTCGGCACAGTGCCCATGACGTTAGCGAGAATTGAAGCGGCTGGTTACAACGTCGTGCGACTTTGGGCAGCGGAGGGCGGCACTGCTGAGGACGATCATCTTGGTCTTGCAGTGATCGAGAATCGGCGACGTGCCGCGCAGGTGGTTGTTTATCCACAGATTACACAGAGTGATCTTCAAGAAATTCGATCATGAACACGATTTCGATAGGCATTTACGTAGATGGGCAGCTCGAGCGGTTGCGGTGGACGCTTGCCAGCCTGCACGCAAACACGTCGCCTGATGTCGAGATCCTGGTGCTGCTCGACGGTGTTGTGCTCAATGAAAGCGCCGGGCGCGGGCTGCCTGCATGGAATCGCGTGAAGGTATCTGCAACTTCAGACGCTCGTGGCGCTGCGGCGTGTTTCAATCGTCTCGCTTCGCAAACTGATACGGACGTGTTGGTGCTGCTCGAGTCAGGTGTGACAGTCGCGCCCGGTTGGCTCGATCGCCTGCTCGCCGCGCTCGCTTCCGATCCACACAACGGCCTCGCTGGTCCATCGACAAACAACTCGTGGAACGAGCAGGGTGCTTTCCCACGCTGCTCGGGCAACACCGCACAGATCGTAGCCACGGCACACGAAGCTGCACGACGTTTTGGCAGTGAAGTGCGTACGCTCGAGCCGCTATACAGTCTCGGTGATTTTTGTTATGCCGTGCGGCGTGAGGTAGTCGAGGCCGTCGGCGCTGCTGATGAAAGTTATGCGCTTGGTCCATGTTGGGAGATGGACTACAACATTCGCGCGGCGCGGGCCGGCTGGCGCGGCGTGTGGGCGTGCGCCGCTTTTGTTTATCGTCCGGCTTTCAGCGTGCGACGCCGGTTTGAGGAAAGCCGCCGTTTTGAAACAAGCAAAAGACTCTACCAGGACAAGTTTTGCGGCGCCCGTTTGCGTGGTCAGAAGACAGACTATCGTGAGCATTGTCGTGGTGATGCATGCCCGAATTTCGCGCCCGCGGACTTGATCGAAATCAAACGTGCATTCCCGGTAACGACTGTAGCTCCAACCTCGATAACTGAGGTTTCGGAACCGCTCGTCACCTGCATCATGCCGACGCACAACCGGCGCAGCTTTGTTCCGCAGGCGATTCGTTGCTTCCTCCGCCAGGATTATTCAAACGTCGAGCTGCTGGTTGTTGATGACGGTACCGAGACGGTCGGCGATCTAGTGCCGGCGAACGATCGCATTCGTTACGTGCGTTTCGATCAGAAGCTCACGATCGGCGCCAAGCGCAATCTTGCGTGTGAAAAAGCGCGCGGCGAGTTCATCGTGCATTGGGATGATGATGACTGGTATCCATCGTGGCGCGTGCGCGCGCAGGTGCGGGCGATGCTCGAGCGTGGCGCAGACATGTGTGGCAGCAGTCGGGTGGCGTACTTCGATCCGGCGCGCGATCAGGGGTGGGAGTATTGCTACCCGACTTCAAAAGGACCGTGGGTGGCCGGCAACACGCTCGCGTATCGCAAAAGCTTTTGGAGCAGTCACAAATTTCCGGACATTCAGGTTGGCGAAGACTCGCGCTTTGTGTGGTCCACTAAAGGACGCGCGGTAGTTGATCTCGCCGATCCGGGGTTGTGTGTGGCGACTGTCCATTCAAACAACACCAGTCGAAAAAACGTGAACGCGGTTTACTGGCATGCACAGCCGCGCCACTACATCGATTCGCTGATCGGCGATGATATTTACTTCTATCGCACCGTGGAAACGTCGTGGCCGCTCGTGTCGTGCATCATGCCGACGTACGAGCGGCGCCGTTATGTGCCGCAGGCGTTGCAGTCGTTTCTCCAGCAGGATTATCCGAATCGTGAGCTGATCATCGTTGATGATGGTAAGGATGCGATTCGCGATCTTGTCGAAGGGCGGCCGAACGTCCGGTATTTCCACGTTCCGCGCACGACGATCGGTGCGAAGCGCAACCTCGCGTGTAAACATGCGGCGGGGGAGATCATCGCGCACTGGGATGATGATGACTGGTATTCACCTGATCGATTGCGTTACCAGGTGATGCCGATCATTGCGGGAAAGGCTGATTTGACGGGACTCGAGAATGCTTTCGTGCTCGAGCTGCCACACGGCGAGTTTTGGACCACCGAACCGGCACTGCATCAACGTTTGTTCGTAGGCAATGTTCACGGCGGGACGCTCGTGTATCGCAAAGAGCTTTGGACACAGGGACTACGATATCCCGAAGTGAATCTCGCGGAAGATGCGGGGCTGCTGGTTCGTGCAACGCGAAAAGGGAAGAGATTAGTGCGTCTGTCGAATCCGGGCGTGTTTGTTTATGTGAGGCACGGGCGAAATGCGTGGCAGCAGTTCGCGCCGGGGACGTTCATCGATCCGAAAGGATGGCAACGGATCTCGCCGCCGTTGCAGTTTCCGGTCGATGTGCTTGAGTTCTACAAGAGCGCCAGTAGATAGTCACTCGCTCCTCAACGCCACGATCGGATCGACGCGTGTGGCACGACGCGCCGGGATCAGACACGCCAGCAACGCTACAACCAACAACACGATCGACACACCCGTGAACGTGAGCGGATCCGTCGGCGACACGCCATATAGCAATCCCACCATCACGCGCGACAGTGCGATCACGCCAACCAAACCAAGCGCGAGACCGATTAGCGTCATCGTCATTCCCTGTCGCACAACCATGCGCAGCACGTCAGTGCGCTTCGCGCCGAGGGCCATGCGAATGCCAATCTCCTGCGTGCGCCAGCTAACCGAATAACTCATCACGCCGTAAAGACCAACGGCCGCGAGCACAAGCGCGACGCCCGCAAAAATGCCGAGCAACAGCATGTTGAATTTTCGTGGAGCGACTGACGTGCTCAACATCTGTTCGAGTGTTTGTGCGCGCCAGATGATTTGTTGCGGATTGAAAGCCTTCACTTCTGCGCGTGCCGCCGGTGTCAGTTGCGACGCATCTTCCGTGGTCGATCGAATCACGAGATTCAGGCGACGCTCCGGTTTCTGAACGTACGAGAAATACATTTCCGGTTGCACGTCATTATCGAGTCCCTTCCGCCGCACGTCATCGACAACACCGATGATCTCGCGCGGCGTTTTGTTCGGGCCGTCGAGGATAATGCGTTTTCCGATCGCGTCTTCGTTGGGAAAGTAAACTTTCGTGAATGCTTTACTGACGACCATCACTGATGGTGATTTCGCTGTATCGCTGTCAGTGAATACGCGTCCACGCAGCAGTGCGATGTCCATCGTTCGGAAGTAATCGTTGCCGATCGCTGTATAATCAGCAACAGCTTCCTCACCGGGTTTGTAAGGCTCGCGACCTTCGATTTGAAAACTCACCTCGATGTCGTTATCACTTAACGGCACGTTGCTCACCACCGAAACATCGCGCACGCCGGGAACCGTCTTCATTCGTGCGATCAGTTGTTGAAATGCGGCTACACGCTCCTCGGTTGTTTTGTACGTTTCTCTGCTCAGCGGAATATCGAGCGCGAGCACGCCTTTCGGATTGAAGCCCGCGTCAGTTTGAAGTAAACGCCAGAAGCTGTTGATTAGCAGTCCCGCGCCTGCTAGCAGCATCAACGACAACGCCACTTCAGACACGATCAACGCGCTGCGCATCCGGCTGCGACCGGTGTAAACGCCACGCCCGCTCTCTTTGAGCATGTTGCCGGGCGCAGGTTTGGACGCGTGCAGCGCGGGCGCGAGACCGAAGATGATACCGGTCAACGTCGCGAGGCCGAGCGTGAAGAAGAGCACATAACGATCGAGGCCGACGTCGCGCAGACGTGGCACGTCGGCTGGTCCATAAGCCACGAGCAGATCGGTGCCCCACGTCGCGAGTAATAATCCGACGGCGCCACCCGCTAACGCGAGCAGAACGCTTTCCATCAAAAGCTGGCCCGCAATGCGACGACGACTCGCACCGAGCGCCATACGAATCGCGATCTCTTTCTGTCGCGAAACGGCGCGCGCGAGTAGTAAGTTGGCAACGTTTGCGCACGCGATCAGCAGGACGAGACCGACTGCGCCCAGCATTACGAGAAGCGCCGTGCGATAGTCGCGCGTAACGTCTTCATGCATCGAAACTGCGTTGAAGATGAGGTTTGTGTTTGAGACTGGTGACGACTGTTCGATTTGACGAGAGATGAGATCGAGATCTGCTTTTGCCTGGTCGACTGTTGCGCCGGGTTTGAGTCTGCCGATGACGGGCAGAAATCTGTTTGCTCGTTCCTCGCGGACTTCTTTCGTCATGAACGAGGCGGAGAAGAGTGGCTCCCAGAAGTCCTGGTTCTCATCACTGATGGGAAATTCGAAGCCCGCCGGCATCACGCCAACGACTGTCGTCTTTCCGCCGAGGTCGATCTCGCGGCCGATGATGTTTGGATCACCGGCGTAACGTCGTTGCCAGAGGGCGTGACTGATCAGCACGACTGACGCTGCGCCGGGTTTGTCGTCGTCGGGAGTGAAGGCGCGGCCGAGCTCCGGCTTGACGCCGAGGACGTTGAAGTAGTCGTAACTAACCATAGCTCCGAGCAAACGTTCGGGCTCGTTACCATCGGTTGTGAACGTGCCGGAGCCTTGAAATGTGGCGACGTATTGGAGCGACGTCGAGGATTTCTGTACGTCGAGGAAGTCAGGCACTGAGAAAGTGCCACGCCCGTCGAGCGTCTGATTACGCTGCTCGCTCGCGATGTTGACGAGTTGTTTGGGCTGTGGGAACGGAAGCGGTTGCAGCAGGACCGTGTTAACTACGGAAAAGATCGCGGTGTTCGCGCCAATCCCGAGCCCGATCGCGGTGATAGCCACGATCGTCAGGCTGGGTTTCTTCCACAACATCCGAGCGGAGTAGACGAGGTTCTTCAGAAAGACGTCCATAGCTGATCCTTTGTCTGGCGTAATCCGAACAGAATTGATCGCCTGCAAAGAATCAAGACTCGTGCCAGCTTTATTTTTGGCGGGAAATGGAATTGATCAGGCGGGAATGTGCTTCATTCGATTTCGTAAATGAGACTGCTCGATCCCATTTTCGATATCTTATTCGTCGTGAACTCAATCATCTCTTCCACAGCGCTGCGGAACCAGTCCCAGAAATTCGGGAACACGCGTATCTACTCGTCTTTTATGGTTGTGAACTGAGAACCGGGTGGAGATTTTGAAGGGATTATGTTTTGGTGGAGCCGAGGGGGATCGAACCCCTGACCTCATGACTGCCAGTCATGCGCTCTCCCAGCTGAGCTACGGCCCCTTTGGATTCAATGACTTACGCTAATTCTAGAGGAGAATTGAGCGTATGATTTCAAAGGTGAACCCGAACAGGATTCAAGTTCTTTTCGACCAGTTCCTGCAAGAGAAGCAATACATCCAAAACGTCTCGCCGAACACTGTCGATTTCTACCTTCAAAGCTTTAAGGCTTTTAACCTATCGCTGCCGCTAACGCAAGCGCAACTCAACTCCGAGATTGTGCGCATGCGTCAGGAAAGCAAAACCCCGAACGGTATTAACGCCTACATTCGCGGGTTACGGCCTTTCCTCCGCTTTTTGTTTGATAACGGACACATAACGGAGGCACCGAAACTCAAAAAACTCAAATGCGAAGAACGGCAGATGCGCACTTTCTCGGATGCCCAGATTCGCGCAATTTTGCGTTAATCCGTTCGGTAAACGTCAATGACTGCACCCGCGGCTGGTGCGGTTGTTCCATCATGAGACTGGAAGAGTACCCGACCTCGAATCTGACCAACTTGGCCGGTGGCTGTGACAGTCAAGAATGCAATCGCTATTATTGCCGCGGTGCAAATAAGTAGATTTTTGTTATATGAGACTCTTTATTGCAAAGCACTCTCGGGTTCCTGCTCCAAGGGAATTGCGACGGTATCTACAATACTGGGCACAACGAGGCCCGGCATGTCTTTAACTAACTCATCTACCTTCGTTACTAGCTTCTCTAAGTCTTCGCTAGCAATGAATCGACAGAATTCACTTAACCCAATTTTCTCGAAAGTAGGACGGTTAAGTTCAGCCATAAACCTTCCCTGTCTTTCCCTTGGTGCCACAATAAATAACTTAATGTTCAATGCCGGAATTACTGAAATCAAATCTGACATTCTCAGCAATCCAGAATACACTGAGGTTGTTTCCTCTACCTCAAAAGCACACACAGGCCCATTCTGACGAAGCCAAATCACGTCAATCAACGAGATTCGCTTCGTAGCCTCATCACTCAAACCTAGACTGGGCAGATTCTTCAAACAGAGCTGGCCAAGACTAGTTCCCTGGTACTTTTTATTCTTGTCGTTTGAAGCAACCCAAATGGAACATCCTGTCGCTCGCCCTAACCGAATCAATTCGTGTTGCGCCTTTAAATGAGCAGACTCTTCTTTCTTTGAGCGCGGCTCGTCCTTGGCTATCACTGCAACTGTTTCGACGTGAGCCACTGCTGTTTGTTTTGGCTTCTTGGTTGTTTGACGTAACAGTTTGGCTTCAGACAAATAGTCTTCGAGCTTGGGAATGATTTGAGACAGATTATTCGGTTGACTCTTTATGATGTTGACGATGGTTTCGGCCGCATCATCCTGGAGCAACTGCTGATTCAGAATTCCAAACCCATACTTTGGCCCCCATGCAGCGATGAGAACGTCACGAATGGGTCCAAGAATCAGTAGTCGATTATCTGGTAAGAAGGCATGAGTAAATTCAATAGCAATGCGATGAGGAAACACCCCATTGTCCCAAATCTTCTGTTTCGAGACGTAGGGCTTGCCAGATACAACAGCGAGGCCGGCGACAGCCTTGTTCACCAAAACAACGAGGTAGTCACCTACATTCCAAGAGCTAAACCGAGCTGTTTTACTGCCCCATACTCTGTGCTTAACGCAAGTTAAAAACTGAAACTCATCAACGGAGGTTACACGGAGGCGCATAGGGGGGGCTCCTTTATCAGACTGCACATGCGTTCCCAAATGCAATTCACATAGATTAGCTGCCCCTCATACTCGGACGCAGGCGCTAATCATTTGGTGGGTGTCTTGATGTCATTAAGTCTCTGCAATCGTGATTCCAGTTCCTCCCAATCAGGCAGGTATGCATGCATGAAGCTCTTGAAAACCTTGCCGTGATTAGGCGCAAGCAAATGCACGAGTTCGTGGACAATTACAAAGTCTCCTAATTCTCTCGGTAACGTAAGCAATTCGGTATTAAGCGTGAGCCGGCCGACCGTTGAGATTGAAGCCCACTTGTTCTTCATCGTGCGAACCTGAATTTGAATGGCTCGCACTCCAATGCGACTAGCCCAATCGTGAGCGGCCCGCTTCATCTCTGTCGCATCCCGCCATTTGTCTCGCGAACGTGCCGGTTTTGCCATCCCTGTCATACTCGTTCTAGTCTCATCAAAGCATTAGTGACTTCAATCATTCTTCCGGCACCAACAATTGGAATCAGTGCGACGTACAACTCACGCCGCAAGGCGCTCTGCTGGGTCTGGTTCCATTGCCAGTCAGAATAAAGGCGATAGATGTCGTCAATACTCTTTGCTTCCCTGGGCCCGGCCTCTGTTACAAACTCTCGGAGTTTCTTAAGAATGGCGTATGTGTTTTCGTCGAGGCCCATCTGTTGTCGCTCTTCTTCTGCGACAACGTATTCGTTTGCGAGTTCCTCAAATGCCAGGAGCGCTTGCTGAGTAGTCAACTGCCTGTCCTCATAAGCTTCTGCTAATGACTCTGCGCGTTCGCCGATTGAAAGCAGAAACGGCTTGGACCCGCCTTCGACGTCGACTTTAACTGCCAGTATCTTGCGCAGATTCAGAACCTTTGTAGTGTCTGACGCATCGCTGTTTTTGATTGCCTCTAATTCCCTTGGCCCCAGTTCATGTATAGCTCCTGGCAATTCAATACGTTCACTGGCGCTAGTACTCCTCAGAAGCTCCTTGGTTTTAGCGGTTAGCTCTTTGTCGATGTAAATCCGGTCTGAGTAAGCATTGCGTATAAGAGCGAAAAGTTCGGAGAGGTTTTGATAGTCTTCAAGGTAAGGACGTAAAAACGCATCGGGCGAGAGAATTTCGTACAAGTTCTGAACCTGGCGGAAAAACCTAAAGAACTGTTCTCGCTTGTCTTTATCTTCGAAGTATTCAATTGCTCGCTCCTTGGCCTTATCATCCCAACCCCCCGCTAGTGGCAGGTATTCCGGGGCTCGTTCGCCCATCATCGTCACGAAAAGTGCTTTGAGCACATCAACGTTTTGAATCACCGAAGCAACAATGTCAGAATCAAACGCCAGGGCTTTCTCGAGTTTCTCGAAGATACCAACGAAGTCCAGAACAAACCCGTAAGGCTTAATGAGCCCCGTGTCGTCCTCGTAAGGCCGGTTAATTCGTGCAATGGCTTGGAGCAAAACGTGGTCACGCATGGGTTTGTCCAAATACATCGCATAGAGGATTGGCGCATCAAATCCAGTAAGCAATTTCTCAGTGACAATCAGAATCTTTGGTAACCCATCCTTACGCAGGAAATCCTTGCGAACCTTCTTCTCCTCGTCCGGGCTTAGGTAATACTCTTTGAGCAGGGCGCTGTCGTTGTGAGAAGGCGAGTAAACAACTCGCGAGTATTCCTGTGGCAAGTACTTGTCCAGTTGCTTCTTGTAGAGGGCGCACGCCTCTCTGTCGACTGCAACCAAAAACGCCTTGAACCCCATAGGCTCTACGTTCTCTCGAAAATGCCCTGCTACATACTGAGCAATCTTCTCGATGCGTGAGGACGACTTCATCATTTCCTTAAGTTCAACGGCTCGATCGAGTATGGCGTTGAGTTCCTCAATATCACTCACGCCTTCTGCTTCAGCTAAACTCAAGAACGATTTCTCCAGAGTTTCTTTGTCTACTCTCAAGTCGGATGGGGCCAAGCCATAGTTCAGCTTGACGGTAGTGCCGTCATCGATTGATTCGGCAATGGAATACTTATCGAGATAGCCTTGCGAATCATCGGCCCCGAAGACTTTGAAAGTACCTTTGCCTTTCGAAAGATTGTCGATTGGAGTTCCGGTGAATCCTATGTAGGTGGCATTTGGCAGCGCCCCCATCAGATAATTTCCCAAGTCTCCGCCGGTTGTTCTGTGGGCCTCGTCTACCAACACGACAATGCCTTCGCGAGTGTTCAGTTTCTCCGGAATGTCGTCGAACTTGTGAATCATCGATACGACAAGTCCCCGATAGTCACCCCCGAGTATGCGCCGCAAGTCTGTTTTGCTTTCCGCTACTTCGACATTCGTGATGCCATAGCCAGCAATGTTCTTGAATAACTGCGCCTCGAGTTCGTTCCTGTCGACAATCATTAGCACCGTAGGCTTCTCGGAACCACGAACCTCTCTAAGCAACTTCGCTGCGATAGTGATCATCGTCAGCGTCTTGCCCGAGCCCTGTGTATGCCAAATGAGACCTCGGCTCTTACCTGGTTCATAAACGCGTTCGATTACTTTCTCGACGGCGCGAGTCTGATGCTGCCGAAGAATAATCTTTGTAAGTTCATCGTCGCGGCTTAAGAAGACGATGTAGTCGCGCAAAACTTGCAGGAACCTGCTTCTGTCAAAGAAAGCTTTAACTTTGCGCTCGTAGTTGCCGGGCTCAAATTCTTTCCAGTTGAAGAGGTTCTTGCGGTTGGTGTTCCAGGTAACACCGTAGTAGAAGTCGAGAAGTTGCGTAACCTCAAAAATCTGAGGTGCAATTAGCATCTCTGGAGTCTCGCGGTGATAGCGGCGAAGCTGCTCCACACCAATAGCAACCGCATCACGCTTCGAAGCGTTCTTTGTTTCAGCGATTGCCAAGGGAATACCGTTGATTAAAAAAACAACATCAGCTCGGTTGGCGAAGGCCACGCCTTTTTGTCGCCATTCATCTGTAACGTGAAGCTGATTGTTACTCGGATTCTCGAAGTCAATGAGACTGAAGTTACGCTGACGGTTTTCATCTGGTACAAAGACTGATTGCTCTCCGCGAAGGTAAGACAGGGCGTCGCGATTACCTTCGATTGAAGGATAGAGCAAGTTCAGTCGGCGGATTATTTCGTTGGCCCGGCCAGTATCGACAACGCCCCGATTCAAATTGATAAGCTGCTCTCGAAGAACGTCAGTGAGGTAGTAACCAGTATCTCCAAGGCGGGCCATCGAGGCGACCTCAGGACTGATGTATTGCCAGCCAATCTCGCTGGCATACTTCAGCATTGGATTTTGCACTGCGGAGCGTTCACTCATGCTGCGGCTTCTGCTCTAATCAGCGGTGTGCCCGAGAGTTGGCCCGTCATTAGCTCTTCGAGCAACGTTCGAAACAACTCATCCATAACAGACAGTTCACGTTCGAGCACCGTTGTCTTCTCTTCACAGAGTCGAAGGATTTCTGCTACGTGTTTCTGTTCTTCACGGGGTGCAACCGGAATCAATAGTTCCGAAACGGCGGACGAACTTAGGCGTCTCGTTCCGTGTGCTGACGTAGAAATCGAGGGAGTTAGTCCGCTCTTTCTCCATGTGACTGCGTAGAACAGGTAATCGGCAGAAATATTTTCGCGCGGTACTATCGCCTTCAAATCTTGATTGAACGCCATGGGAACTTCAGCAATAGCCGTTGGCACATCTTTGGCAAGAATCATCCCACGAACAACGAGAAAAATGGTTCCGGCCGGCACAAGGCGTGAACCGTTTGCGAGGGCTTCGTCGGAAATGTAGTCCGCCACTTCCGTTAATCTTGGTTGTTTTAAGTCCTTTGGACTTACCCACGGTATGGTGCCCTCCCACCAATCCTTTCGCTGCTTGGAAGGTGTACCTCCGCTCAATAAGATTGCTACGGAACCCAACTTCGCCAAGCGCCAACTCTCCGGTAGTTCGCCAATCTCAGTTTGCTTTCGTTGTTCACCACGAGTGCCATGCGTGAAGAGATACTGCATGAGGGCAGCCTTGCGTTCGCGCTCAAGGGCCAACTCGCGCTGTCTGGCTTGTTTCGCTTCTTGAACGACTCGCAGAGCGTGGGCAATAGCACGTTGTTCATCAACGGCAGGTAAGCGAATCTCAATTGAACTTAGAACTCTTTGGCTAATGTTTGGCTGCGCCCCGCCCGAACGCGCTCTCAAAATACGTGGCCGCAGGTGTATTAGCTGGTACTGTAGAAACTGGCAATCAAATGCCCCATTCTGGGGAATGATTGCACATACTGCTTGATTCGTTGCCGCTTCTGTTTTCAATATCGCGGTCTTACCGGCCGTCGCACCGTACATCGCAACTAGGAGCGTTCCCACTGGAAAGACCTTGGCGGACGATTTCTGTAGTCCTTCGCAAGTAATCGTTTCCTCAGTTCCGAAAATCCAGTTGTCATCCAACTCGCCAGACTTCACCCATTTAATTGACCCGCCGAAAAATGTCGGGTTAGTACGAGCCGGCGTACCGCCACTCATAGTCACCGCGACTGTAGCGTCTCCTAATAACACCCGCCTCCACCCAATGGCTGAACACATATCAGTTAGTATGAAGGTTTAACTGAGCAAGAACTTGCGATAGCGCTGAATCCGTACGTTCACGCTCCACATGTGCAACTGCCAAGTCTTCGAGAATGTCACTTAAAGGACGATGAGCCACTCTTTCCTCCACCTCTACAAATTGAGATGGACTCAAGTTGTAATCAGCAGCACGAGCCTCAGCAAGTCTGAGTACACGACTAAGTTTCTCCTTTGTCTCCCACTTGCTGAAAACATCAGCGATGGCAGTTATGCCATCCTCAGAAAGGACATTCTTAGGCTTGTGCTTGACGAAATAGGCTGAGGCATTTACTAACAGAAACTCGCCTTTGCGCTTAGTCGGTTTGTTCTGATTCATAAGCAGAATAATGCCTGGGGCTGGGGTGTTGTAGAAGAGGTTGTCGGGGAGAAGTATTACCGCTTCAACAAAATCATTCTCAACAAAATTCTTTCGAATCTCTTTCTCTTTATTCGAGGACCTGCTGCCCGAACCCCGCGAGACTGCGCCGGTATCAAGAACAACTGCAGCACGTCCGTTGTCATTCATTGAGGCAAAAATGTGCTGTACCCAACCCCAGTCAGCCGAAGAACGAGGTGGAATGCCATTCTCAAAGCGATCCCATTTATCGGCATCGTAAAACGCTTCATCATAGTTATCCTGGTTCCACATCGGATTAGCGATGATGTAGTCGAACTTCTTAAGGCCGACTCCTTCTAACGCAAAGCCTGGATTGCGAAATGTGTCACCGATGGTAAAGTGAGCGTCGGTGTAGTCGTGCAGGAACATGTTCATCTTGGCAATCGCAAACGTAACTGGGTTGAGTTCCTGCCCGTAGAGTTGCGGAGCTTTCGTCTTATCTTTGGGATGAGTCTGTTCGAAGAACAAGCGGGCTTTGACAAGCAGGCCCCCGGATCCACAAGCCGGGTCGTAAACCGTTGTCTTTGGACCCACGTCAAGCAGCCGCGCCATGAGCCAGCCAACCTCTTTTGGCGTATAGAACTCGCCGGCACTCTGCCCTTGGCCCTCAGCAAATTTTCTCAACAGATATTCGTAGGCCCGGCCCAGTACATCCGCTTCAGCGTTTCTGAGCCCGAGCCGGTGTCTGCTTATAACTTCAACGAGTGAAGCGAGACGTTCATCATCAAGGCTGCGTTGGCCACTCTGTGTTTCATTGTAGTCTTTGAAATCGAGTACCCCCTTCAAGTCGAGATTTAAGCGCGCCACCTCTCGCATGGCATCGGTAACGAATTCGCCCAAGTGTCCATCAGCGCCGTGATTACGAATGGCAGCCCAGCGGTATTCGTGAGGTATATAAAACCGAACGATTGGCTTGCGCCCCGTCTTAAGTGCGTCTTCGTGGTCAGCCTCGATTACTTGATGCGCGGTCTCTTCGCTACCGAATTGTTTGACTTGCTCTTTAAATTCGTCATCGAATACGTCTGAAAGACGCTTATAGAAGATGAGAGGAAGAATGAAGTCCTTGAATTTCGGGGCGTCCGTCGCGCCACGGATTGCGCACGCCGCATCCCAAAGCCAAGTTTCGAGCGATGAGATGTCTAAGTGCTCATTCTTTGTAATAATTGAATTCGTTGATGCTGCCACAGCATCGTTGTCTCGAGTGCGAGTCTTTCTTGTGGGCACTGTTTCCTCTTGAGGACTCCGTTTGTTAAAGAAACTGTAACTTCGCGTTGTTAGGAACAGCGGGCGAGAGATGTTATGAGCAGCTCGCGTTCGAAGAGCCAGTAGTAACTATGCGCCACGTAAGGACGTCGCGAGTAATTCCACCTTCTGTGAAATGCATAACCCGACAATGCCGATTAGTCGGTTCATCAACAAACGAGGTTTCAATAAGGTGGGCGTCCACTATCTCCCGTGCACAAATCTCCCCCATGTAAACTTTTCCTTTAAGATGACCGCAATCTCCGTACTCTTCGGCGCAAATCGAACACGTACTCTTCTTTACCAAGACACCAACACTCAAAAACTGCATTGCGGGAAACAAAAGTATTTCCAACATTTTCAGCCTTTTGAGATATCCCACCAGATGACCCGAAATATTGTGGGCAATTAGGGCAAGACGGGCGGAGGTTTGTGCTTCCACCAAGGCGTCCCAGGCGACGTCCGCTTTGTCCTCCTTTAAAGCGACCCACATTTCTAACTCACAACTCAGAGCTTGAAGTGCGTTTTCGTACGAAAACATTTGATTTGCCAAATCCTCTAGGCGGTTCGCAACAATTTTACCTTTAAGCTGACGGGCTTTCTCCTTGAGATTTTTCAAGTCCTTGACAGCTTGTTGTTGCAGTTCCACAGCTCTAACTGCAAAGCACAAGCACTCAGCATGCTGAACCTCCGCCAAGAACTCTTTACGAAAGTCTTCAACCTCGTCAGTCATTTGATACCAACTTATCAATAATGGGAGGTAACTCTTTCAAACCATCGACGGACCCTTGGTATTCGACTCGACGGCACTTGCCTTTACCTTTTTCAACGACAACGCTCAAACTTACCTTGGGGCGACGGTGTAAGCCTCTGAAAACATCTGCTAGATACTCCGAAATAACTCCTAAGCCCACAGACAGAACTTCAGGATTTTGACTTAACCATGCAGCCGTTACAAGTATCGTTGGGCCAACCCAAACCTCAAGGCCATGCTCACTTACCGTCAGAAAGCGTTCATACTTTGACTCTAGTGGAGTCTCGGTTATTCCCGCTTGTCGCCAAAGAGTTCTGACTGTTGGGGCACTACTCTCATGGAATAATTCACTCTTGTTCGTTGTTGTCTGGAAGTTTCTAGGAAGAAGAGCAATGCCGGAAGGAATATTACAACCCAAAGCTTCAGCTTGGCTGGCAACGTCGATGTAATCAGAAATAGTGACTTCGTAGTCCTTGGGATTCGGAGAACCTCGCGATTTACTAGTCTCGTTCATAGGTGATGAGTTTACCTGGTTGCACCATTAGAAATTGGCATAATCGTTCTAAAGAAGTTCTGCTGATAAACTCGAGGTCATCCTTCCAAAGCTTCGCAGCAACACTGGGTGAGACTCCCAGAGCTTTTTGGAGTTGATAAGCAGTCGAAATCCCGCGTTTTCTCGCAATATCCTGGACGTGAGTCTTAATCATGCGATGCCAAAAAATATCACGGCCCGGCTATGTTACTCAATGGAGTAAGGTATTACTTGATTGCGTAACAGGCTTATAATAAAACCCCGGATGTTGAAGCCACCCACATTTAGAAGATTTGAGCGGATGATTCTTAGGTGGCGAGGTTATCCGATAACTTGTAAGTCATTGAAAACAAAGCCGAGGGGTTTCAATACCCATCTCATGACTGCCAGTCATGCGCTCTCCCAGCTGAGCTACGGCCCCAACGTAGCGTTGAAAGTCAGTCAAGCAAGGCGCCGCAGCCTCACATCGACTTCAGCCGATCCGTGTCGAACGCGTATGCAACCTGTCCGGCCGTCAGCACGAGCAGGCGCTTCCCATCTAAACTGAAGCGTGTAAATGCCGCTGGGGTCTTGAACCGCAGGCGCGCTACCGGATTTCCGGTGGCCAGATCGTAGACGGTGAGCTCGCCTGGATAATTCTGCACGGCGATCTGGTGGCCTTTCGGATTTAGCGCCGCGTTTGCCCCAAAGAATCTGTGCCGCAGCTCGCCGTCCTTGATCGAATAGACCAGGACGCGGTTGTTGTCGTCGCGCAAAACAAGCCAGTTGCCTTCAGAAAAACCTGTCTCGATATCAAATGAACCTTTGCCGGTCTCCACTAAGAGACTCCCGACGGACTTGTTCTGAAAGGCGTCGATGATTTCAAGAAGGTAGTCGTCGTCTTTATTGCCCATCTGACGCGAGCGTTCCACCAGAGCCGCGTCTTCCTTCAGGCGGGCCTTACCTGCCTCGCTGCCCAGGCCCCAGTACAAAATCATCCGGCCGGAGAAATCGTCGAAGAAGTAACCGGGCGCTTCTTTCGGAAAGTCTTTGCTCCAAACAACCTGGTTCTTGACGATGTCGTGCATTTCGAATCGCACTTCGCGGTTCAGCGGTTCGTTACCTTCATCGGCCTCACTCGCCTCCGATCCCTCTTTATTCTTCTCTTTCGTTTTGAGACTCTTGCGAACGAGCATAAACCGACCATACTGTCGCGCACCTCGCTCAGGTATCTGACGCACTATGTTGACGTCGCTCGTTCGTCCGTCGAGGAGGACAAGACTATGATTCTCCGGTTCAAGCTTTGGAAAATCGCCGATGGCGGTGCCATTAGCGGCGACCAGGGCGCCACGGAAACCTCTCACGTGCAACTTGCGCTGGCCAGTGTTCAAGTCCCAAAGGGCGCCGCGAGTCTTCGAAGAAACGGCAAGCCATTGCATGTTGTCGGAAACATTCGCGGTATAAATGCGGTTCATCGAGCCCACCGGGATCTCCACCGAGCCTTTTGAGATAGTGCGGAGAGTTTTTGTCTCGGCGATAAACTGCGCAGTAGAAAGACCGACGTTACCTGACACGAGGTTAGAGATAAGCACATCGTTCCAGAGCGCAACATTAGAGTTGTTGAAACCGCCGATAGTCTCGCCCCTCTCGAGGTCAAAGAAAGAAACAGCGTTATTCGAATACTTGACGATAACGTAGTTGGGATTGGCTGTAAGGGTCAGGTCCATTGCAGACAAGCGAAACTTCGCGAGCCTCCTGCCCTCAGGAAATGTGAATATGCCGGAGTCGTCAGGGCTCGTTGGCATGGTCGCGAGGATTTTGGTCGGGCTGAGGAAAATGAAGGCGCTTCGGGTCGCCTTTTTCAGATCGCTGCTCGTTGACATTTGCTTGCGCGTCGAAAGATCGAGCGCCAAAGCATCGGTCTCACCGATCGAGACTGAGTCGATGATAATACGGAAGCGAAACTTGTTTGAACGCGCGGCGAGAAGATAATGCGAGTCCTGAGAAAATTGAAGATTAAAGAAAGTGTTCTCATGCGAAGTATCTTCGTCGTCATCCCGAAGCGCCCACATTATAAGCTCGAAGAAGTTTAGTTTCGCGAACTCCTTCTTCTGAAAGATTCTCTTTCCTGTTTCTGTCTCAATCACGCTCAAACCCAAGTCGTAGTCAACACAGGCCAGGTATTTGCCGTCAGACGAAAACATCTGTTCCCAACAGTCGCGCCTGATCACTAATTCGCGGACCTCGACCGGTTTGGCGTCGGCGATACTCCATTTTTCAAACCGCAATGAATCTGTACCAAACATGACGAACTTGCCGTCGGTCGTAAAGGACGCCGGACGAGCATCGGTCGTGGGTATCTGAAAAGCTACCTTCAACGGCTCGCGTTGAATAATAGTGACCGCGAAATCATCCTGAGTCAGGAAATACTTACCGTCGCCCGCTATGGCCACGTGCCAGATGTCGCTCTTGAGCTGCGGCGAGAGCTCCTTTTTCCACAATAGACCCGGCAGCTCTTCAGCCACTTGGGCCTGGCGAAACGAAACCACCTCAGCCTGCCAGTTTAGATACTGCTGCGAGGCGTTGGTGCTGCGGTTCTCGCGGCAAGCCGGCGGCAGCAGTTCCGTCGCTTTGATCATCTCGCGCAGTCGTTTATCGGTGGGAGTCGAGCCGCCGAAAATGTTTGTGAACCAGTTCCCTGACTTGGCTTTCGCTTCTGTAAGCCGCGCAAAGAATTCTGAAAACGCGGTTGGATCGTAGCCAGCCGACACCATCGCAAACAGACCAATGCGATCTGCTTCGAGCTGTTGGGCCGAGTCGTGGCCCGAAGGCCGCGAAACACTCTTCGTGCGCGCTCGTTCGATCAAGAGGTTGAATTTGTCAGTTATGTCCTTGCGATCGCCAAGTTGGGTAACGTTGAGGATCTTTTTGAAAAGCTCCGACATGTCGCTGGCGGCGTGGCGTACGGCGGCGTGGCCCAATTCGTGCGCCATCACGCCCGCCAATTCGTCTTCCGTCTTAGTAAAGGCGATTAGTTTCCTGGAAATGAAAACGTATCCGCCGGGCGTGTTGAAGGCATTCGCGTCGGGGATGTCAATGATGAAGAACTGAAACTTCAGCCCCGTCGGTGGCAGGTGACGGACCAGACGTTCACCGATTTCCCTCACATATGCGAGTAGCTTTTCGTCCTGGATGTAGCGAGTTTCGCTGGCCATCCGCTGAGAGTTCAGCTCGCCGAGGATCATCTCCTGTTCGGGAGAGAAGATGTTGTAGTTCTGGGAATTTGCCGTTATCGCCGGTGGTTTGCAGTCCTGAGCGGAAGCAGTGACACAGCCGAGAGTAATGCAAAGGAACAGGAAGAGGGAGTAACTGATTTTTCTGGACAAGGTTGATTCTCTCTAACTAAGTAGATTGAGGACTTCATCCGTTTCATCAAAACCGCTATGAAGCTGGCGGTTATGAAGGCGGAGTTGAAGCTTAGCTTAGACCACGGATGCTGTCGAGCATCTTTTGAAATTGATCTTGTCTCAGTCTCATTCTGCAACTATACTTTCCCGGCCACAGATAAGTTTGACATCCGAAGAAGGCGAGAAGCGGTCGTTATTCAGTGCCGGTTTTCACCAATCTCTAAAAGCTTTACCAATAATCAGTAGTCTTCCCTCGCTCTTTGTCGTTGTACAAAGCCTGCGGGTCTGCTTACCAGCAGTCAAAAGTCAGTAACAGCATTTGTAAATCACGAGTAAATAAGTGAGGTGCATTTATGGCCGAGCCCCCATCGACCTCTGATCTCCTTCTCTTAATTGCCGGTCTACACAAATTAAAAAACCCGGATACCACGGCCGACTTCGGTGAAGACTATTACCTCAACCCAAAGGTAGACCAAAACGAACGCTCCCTACGCGAATCGCTTCCCAACCCTCTCTATTTAAACAGTCCTGAAAAAGCCTGGTCGGACGTGCGTTTCCGCGACTGGCTGATCGCCACGCTCTTCGGAAATCTCGCGGGCAAGAAGCACGACTTCAAAGCCATCACTGAGCCAGTTCTCTCTTCCAAAGACCTGTTGGCCAAAACGTTCGAGCCACACATGGCCGGCGCGACTGACACGCTCATACAGATGCTCAATTGCGACTCAGGCGAGCGCACCTATTTTTCGACACTGACCGTCGGGATCTCTAAACAAACAGTCGACACGAAGGACGTGTTCCTCTTTGGCGCAGGGCTGCGACGCCGCGTTGAGCTGGCGTTGAAAGATAGCGGAGAGGCGCTCAAGGTTGAGCTCGAATTCTTCGTTCCCTTCTACATCCTGCCTAACAGCGATCACGATGCCGACAAGCTGTCGAAATCATTCGTTCGATCTATTTGCGCGGGCATCGTCATTACAAGCGACAAAGGCGTTCTCGGAACGGATGAAGATAAAAAAGAACTCGTGGGAATGCGTTTCAATCTACGCATCCCGTTCAAGATAGAGTCGAAGTCGAAAAAGATCTTCCTTGCTGATGAGTTGAAAACCGAGTTTGGAACGCCCGATATCAAGCGTCAGCGGAAAGTTAAGGACGGGATCAACTGGGAAGATTTCACCAATTGGAAAAAATTTGTCGAAAACTTCTTCGACAAGGATGTGATTTACGATTTGCTGAACTCACCGGCAGGTCCGCTCCTGGCCGAAAAGATCTCCGACGAAGCCGGCGTCAAAGACATCATTCTCAAGCAATCCAAACGGGATGAAATAAAGAAGAACCTGGGGCGAGCAAAAGAAGATCTCGCCGACACGATGTATCTCCTCAAACACGTCTACGAGTGGCAGCCGCCTGACAAAGACGATCCGAATCCGGATACCGGCAGCCGCAAGTTGGGGACCGTGCTCGCGTCGCTGGGATTCATGACCGGCACGCCCGCCGGTGATGGAGAGTTTGATTATGAGTTTGGGATCGCAGAGGGCCTGACGGTCTGGAGTGTTCTCGATCGGATCCTTGGTGAGCTCGACGGTTTTCCGCTGTATGCAAGCGGCCTGGAATCAAAGACAGACAAGCCCAAGCGCATTGTGGCGGCGCTCGCTTCGCAGCCCGATGTGATCGATCGAGCAAAACACTTTTTCGGTTTGGCGATAGCTGCCTATAACATCCTGCTCAATCCTGTTTCCAAGAAAGATTCCGCCGCCAAGGAGGGTGACAAAGACGAACCATCGATCATTCTCACCGAAGACAATTTCACCGACGACGAAAGCATTCTGATTGAACCTGAAGAACAGGAAGAGGAGAACGCTGCCCCCGAAAAAGAAGGTGAGAAGGGCCGAGTCGAAGTAATGCTTCATCTCGGCAAGTGGTTCAGCGGTGAAACGCTCGACGACAACTGGCTGCTGCGCCTGCTGCCAAAGAGTGACGATCCGGGGCAACAGCGCGTACCGCTTCCCGGCATCCGTCTGCTGCCTATCAAGTGGGTACCCTCAACTGATCGGAGCAAAGCAACCTTCTCCTGGACGCTTGTAGTTGATCTCGTGAGTCTTGGTATCGACATCCAGGGGACGACTAAAGACGGTCTCAAATTTATCGATGGATTCGCCGGCTATTTTGGCCTTTTTGCGGTTGAGCTACGCCTTGCGTTCAAGCTCTCTCTCGAAGACATCTATCAAAAGAAAGGTTTTTTTGATCGGGTCGCGCTCGGAGTCGGCATCAAGCTCAAGGATCTTCGGCTCTCGTTGGGACTGAGCGACGAGGAGAAAAAGAAAAGAGAGGACGCCAAGAAGAAAAATCAAAAAGTCGAAAAAGGCGATGAAATCATTGAAGGGCTCCAGGAATTACTCTCAGATGATTGGGTGGTGCTGCCCAAGACTGACACGAAACCAGCTAAAAGAGATGTAAAGACTCGACTCAGTGCCAAGAAAAAAGACAAGTTTTCAATCTCTGTCGGCTATCTCACACCACTCAAGGACGGCAGTTCCGGCACTCTCGACGTTCAACTTTACGACTCAGATGGAAACCGCGGCGAGATGGTCCTCATTCCGATCGATCGGTTTGGCGAGCCCATCTACCTGAAGCAAATCGGAATTGCGCTGAAGGGTGTCGAGAATATCCAGCTCGGCGAAGGCTTGCCCGACACGGCGCAATTAACCGTCTCGCTAACGGGCGGTATTCGTGTTCCGGGCTTCGAACTGGGTTTTATCGGCGCGACCTTAACTTTTCAATTGAATGATGCGTCGAAATTCAAGTTCACGCTTGATGGACTCGACGTCTCGATAAAGATCGGTGACGTAATCATATCCGGCAGTTTCATGAAAGTTGGGATTGAGTTTGCGGGTAGTCTAACGATCAGCATACCCAAGGGCTCATTCTCGGCGATGGGTTTTTACGGGAGCCTTGTCCTCTTCAAGATGTCGCACACACCCGGAGACGTTGCGATATTTAACGGGGGCAATGTTCCTGAAAAAATGCTTGCCAAACTCACCGAGAAGAACGTCACGCCCATCACATCCAATCCAGTCGGCTTTTACCCCGGCGGTGGATGGGAGCTCACCGCGACTGACGACAAGAAGTACCTCATTATGGCCGAAGACGATGATTATTACGTTCTTCGTCCGGAGAAAACCTTCTTTATCTACGTGACGCTGAGTGCTGCAAGCGGGACGGGAATTCCCCTTGGACCAATCCAAATAACCGGGTTCGTCGGCGGCTTTGGCTACAACCGGCGGATAAAGGTTCCGACGATCGAAAACGTGGCGGCCTTTCCGCTCGTGCAGATCGTGATGGGCAAAGGAGGCTACCAGTCAGAAGACGAGACTTTCGAGTTACACAATCAACTTGCCAAGCCAGTTGAAGACCCGGCCGCAGTGCTGGAAAAGATGAAGAAATCACTGGTTCCGGACCTGGGCCAATACTTCGCCTGTGCTGGATTGCGATTCACTATCAACGGAACAATCGATTGCTTCGCGCTTGCCATTGTGCAATGGGGCGACGACACGATCGAGATTTCGCTAATGGGCCTCGCGCGTTTCAGACTGCCGCGCGACACGACGGCGAGGGCAATCTGCTACGTCGAGTTGCTCATCTTGATGACGATCAAGCCCAGCGAGGGAACTTTCAAACTACAGGCACTGCTCAGTAGTAATTCCTGGGTCATCAACACGGATTGCAAACTGACCGGCGGGTTTGCGCTCTTCATCTGGTTCGACGGAGAGCACAAGGGTGATGTCGTTTTTACGATTGGCGGTTATCATCCGCGCTTCCGCCGTCCCGACCATTATCCGATCGTCCCTCGCCTGGGTTTGAACTGGCGGGTCAATGACAACCTGTCGATCAAGGGCGGATGCTACTTCGCCTTGACGCCTTCGTGCGGAATGGTGGGCGCAAAGTTGGAGGCGTATTTTCACTCGGGCCGCATCTCCGCGTGGTTTACGGCGTATCTCGACGTCATCATCAACTGGAGTCCTCTCTATTTTGAAGCCGAGCTTGGCATCTCACTGAAGGTCAAGGCCTCGTTCTTCCTCTTCGACATCGACGTAACCATTTCCGCGAGTATTGAGATGTGGGGGCCGCCGGTCGGTGGCATTGCCCACATAGATTTGACTGTTTGCAAGTTTGATATCGACTTCGGTCCGGCACGTCCAAAGAAAGCGGAATTGATCGACAAGTGGGAGACGTTCTGTCACAACTTCCTCAATCTGAAGGGTCAGGATAGAAGAGCCGTCAACGCTCCGGTGGTGGCGTTTCCGGTAATTCAGCCCAACCTCGGCGCCGGCCGCAACAACCTCAACAATCTTTCAACCGCGAAGAGAAAAGACGCACAACCGAAGCCCGAGGACGAAATCTGGAAAGTGCGTGCGGATGAGTTGGAGTTGGCGGCAACTGCGGCTGTTCCGGTAACGACGATGAACGTCGGCAAGGTGAAAACCGCAGACGTGGCGGAAGGAATTCAGGCACGCAGTACGAGTGGTCGCTCGATGATGGTTAAGACGCCGGTAAAACTCGAGAGCGATGGCTTAGCTCCGAAGAAGTCCACCAACAAGCTCGGCATTCACCCGATGGGCCGGGCGCTCGACTCAGTGCTCAACGTCACGATAGTTCAGGACGCTTCAGTTGTTGAAGCGGTTGAGTTGAGCGGCTGGACCATGGAAGAGGAGAGAGGATCTCTACCCGCGGCGCTGTGGGAGCCGGGAGTGCCGAACATGAGACCCGCCGAGCCGACGGCCAGGATGGTCGACGGTTGTATCACCGGACTCAAGCGACTCAAGCCGCCGCGTGGCGTACTCGGCAAGCAGGCGACACCGCCGCCGATCGAGTGGCACAAACTGGTAGAGGGTCGTGTTCCGCAGTCGAGTACAACGCAGCAAAAACCAGGTCCTGGTCGCGATCGCAACGTTGAGCCGTTGGTGATCCAAAAACAGGCGAATCAAAAGAAGGTCGTCGCTGCGCTCGCAACAATTGGCTTCCCGCTGGGATGGCAAGAGGTTCCGCAAGCTGAGATTCGCTTCAGAGAATTGCAAGCGAATCCACTGTCAGGCGAAGTAGCCGCTTAACTCTTTCATTGTGACTTTCGTGCTTTTGTGGCCCCGGTGAAAACATGTCGACTCAGCAACCATTAATAACTTTCTACGACAACTACAAAGCTCCATTGCCTGCTGGTTCGTACCGGTTGGTGTTGCAACAGACCGTCGACCTCGAAGGCGACCAACCGCGTCACTATTATCGAGATCAGCGTTTTGAAGTATTAGCCCCGCGTTATTCAATTGAGGCTGACGATATCCAGGCATACTTTCCACCAGACGGTGGTACCGCTGACTACAACAACGTTCTCCCGCACCTGATCCTTGGCAGTCGCAATCTCCCCTGGGAGCGAGTGCTCAGCAGCGGAAACGAACCATGGCTGGCCCTGCTTGTTTTATCAGAAAAAGACTTTCTCGACGGCAACGTTGTCTCTAAGCGCGGCACTATCGCTGACCTGGTACCTCATCGGCCCGACGACCTGCCGCTGAATGACGAGTTACCCGCACCCTGGTTTCGACTGGATTCGGAAGGCGCGGTCCTGCTGCCTGTATTTCCACGCACTGAAGATGCGAACACGCCCGTGCGACTGCTCGATCTAAATCTCGATCTTTTTCTGAAACTCTGCCCGTCTCGAAAAGAACTTCCGTTACTGGCTCACATACGCCACGTAGATATCGCCGACAAGATTCCCCTCGAGATGGTTGCGAACGGTGAGTTTTCGGTGCTTGTCGCCAACCGCTTCCCGCCACAAGGTGGAAATACCGTCCATCTGGTTTCGCTCGAGGGCTGGAGAGAATTACTCGACGCGCCGGAGGCCGCTATGCCCGCCTCACGCGTTCGTCTTATCACTCTCGCGAACTGGAGTTTCGTGAACGATGCGAAGGGACACGACACATTCGGCGGATTGATGCAACAACTGAAAAAGAACTCCGCCGTGCTTGGCATCGCCGTACAAGCGAGTAGTGGAGACTCGTATGTGGACCAGGCACTGAAACGCGGGTACGTGCCCGTGGATTATAAGCCGCTGGATAGCACGCCCACCTTCGCCTGGTATCGCGGCCCTTTAGCGCCGCTCAAAAGAGGGCCGGTCACCGAGACTACTTTCGAACGCGCCGATGCAGCCATGATTCTGGATCCGGAGCGAGGGATCATCGACGTGTCGTATGCGTCCGCGTGGGAACTCGGACGGCTAAACGCGCTGGCGTCGCCAACTTTTGTAAAAGGAATTCGCCTCTTTGTGGAGCGCCGGCACAATGCCACCGACTTCGCCAACGAGATTGAAAGGTTTGTCGAGTCGCACCGTTCCTCTTTCAGGGAACCGATTTCCGGAAGCAAACCAAAACCTGTAAATGAACAGGTCAGGATTGCAGATGATCTTGTCGAGTGGATCGCGCGCCTCGTGCTGTTATATCCGGTGCCGTTTCATTACCTCATTCCTCATCAATCGCTGCTGCCGCCCGAGTCGCTGCGCTTCTTTCACCTCGACGACAACTGGGTGAACGCGCTTGTTGATGGAGCACTCAGCATAGCGGTCCGTAACGATGCCGATCAAAAAGTGGCATCGCGCTCAGAATTGCAGTCGACGTTGTCGAAGATCGTCTACCAGCACCGGCTGCGACTGCAGGGCAAGACTCCTGAATTCGAGCCGAAAGAGCGCTACATGGAGATTCCGAAGTCGGGTTTTTTGTTGCGGTCGAGAATCGTGAGCGGGTGGCCCGGTGTTGAAGTCACAGCGAAGACCACGGCCCAGGACGAGACGCTGCCGAAGATTCTTCGGTTCGATCAGGTCGCGGACGGCGTCCTGTTCTGTCTGGCGCGCGGGACGGTCGAAGAAGTGACTTTTCGCGAGCCGCGTGAAGGGCTGACCTTTGGCGTTGGGAGCGATGGGACGATTAGCGCCAGGAAAGCGGGCAAAAAGCTGGACGTCAAAAAGCAGATACTCCGCAACGATGGTGGAGTAGTGGACATAGCAAAGCTTCGAGATCAGTTGCTCAGCGCAGGCTCTGCGGAGTTGGCAACGGAAATGATCCGCAAACCCGAAGAGCAATCTATCAAGTGGACCTAATGAAGAGTCACACAGAGAACAAAGGAAGTTGACATGGACTCACCGCAATTCCTTGTACCAATCAGGGTGCAGGCGCTGGTAATCGACGAAGACGTCACCAACAGGACCCCCGTCGTTCAAACCGGTACCAAATTTTCTTTTAGCGCCAGCCGTTGGTCACCATTGGTACACGACTACAGAAAACTGATTGCTACCTTGTCCCCGCCGGGTCCGCCACCGTTTTATGGAGCCACGCGCACTTACCAGAATCAGCCGGCAGAGCAGTTGGTATGGGATAAAAATTCAGACGCGCCGCCGAAGAAAAAAGATCGCGGCGTGTATTTGCACTGGGTACTGCCCACGGGCTTACGCTCCGCCTATACACCAGGCTTACTGGATTTTCCTGCGCTGCCCGATCACTGGTTGATCGTACGCTTCTCCCAGCGTGGTTCGACGTTCAAAACGAAAGCGTGGTTCGTGGATGGTGGCGCCGTCGCCACTGAGGCCGGTGCGGCTAATCTTCTCTTCACCGACCAGACTAAATACACCGCCAGGCGCGTCGGCAAAGTAATTCCTTTTGAACAGTTCGCATCAGCGAATGCGCCGGCAGAGCGGACGACGATCACTGCGCTGGGGAATGAACACACCGGCTCGCCCACATTCACGGGGTTTATCGCCGAGAATCGCAACATCTTCTCGTGGCACGATAAGCTCGAGGACCTGCGCGGCCCAGCCCCTGACGAACAAGTCCCTTTAGGAACGATTCTCACCTACTCCGTGATCGGCTGGTATCGCGATCCAAAGAATGAGCCGCTCGCAGCGCCTCAGGCCAGGTTGATTGAGCAGCGTGACAAAGGGGGCAAACTGGTGGGCTGGCTGATCGAACCACCAGGATGGTTACTCGAGACGAACTCACCCGCTCCTGCCGATCTGCTCAAACGGCGATCGGTTTTTCATGGCATGGTCGCCCACATCAACTACTGGCACAGAGACACATATAAAGGACAGATGCTCGGTTATCCGGGTGCGCCTGCAGTCGGAGAGGTGTTTCGCAAAAACCCACCGTCATTCCAGGTCGGGGTCGGAAATAATGCTGAGGACGCACTGGTGTCGCTGGTGTCGAGCTCGTATAGCGGGGAACAGGAAGGATCGATACTCGCGAAAGAGCAACCGAATCTATGGAAAGCTCTGGAGGCGGTCATCTATCGCCAGCCAGAGTCGCTCATCAGAGGTTGGAATGCGGCGCCGCGCGATATGACGGTCCATCAGAATTGGTTTGCAACGCGTGACGCCGGCAAGTTCTGGTTCATACGTTCAAAATCCAACAACGATCCGGTTTTCCCCACGGATCCCGCAAAGACTGCCGCGCAAACCACTGTTGAGCCAACGCCGGAACAGATCGCAAAGCTCGACGAGCTCAATCACGCTCAATCTGACGCAGACGCTCTCAGTCGTGAGCTTGCAGCCTTGCAACAAGATTTATATGCACGCTGGTGGAGGTTGTGCGGCAACTCTCGCACGATCAATCCCATTCCGAGTCTCGCGGATTGTCTGAAGGAATACCAGGCGGTTGCCGATCGCGTTGGACCACTTCAGACCAAACGCGATCCGTTCGTCGAAAAAGCGCGAAGACTTTCCGAAGAGTTAGCGAGCAAACTGCCGGCAGAACTGGAGCTCAAGTACGACCTGGCGCCACGCTTCTGGACGCCGACCGATCCGGTTGTCGTCGTCAAAAATTGTGGACGTCCCAGTAAACATCGGTTTTCGCGGCAGCACCCGTGTCGATTGCCGGAACAGATCGCCACTGGCGCTGAAGTGGTCGTGAACCAAAAATCGAATCCGTTCAAGACGCCGGCAGGTGTGGCTGAAATTGCCGCGGCAGCAAAGGACCACCTTCCTGCATGTCCCGGAATCATGAGTGAGCTGCTCAACGAAGCCTCAATCGTGGAGCAGGCAGTCCGCGATTTGGCTCAGCGAGCTATGCAGGACAAGAAACCGTTCGAGGACGCCGCCAAGTGGAAACAATGGACCCAACGACTCGTGGATGATCTGACGTGGGATGGAGAGTCCGACTCGGTCCCGTTCGATAAGATCACTTTCACCAGGCCGGGCGCACCGAATACTCGACCAGACCGTTTGGCGGAGATGTGGGTGGAACAACCGTGGTCGCCAATTTTCATCGATTGGCAGATCACATGGTTTCCAACGACCCAGCCGGTTACCGCAGATAATCCCTTTGGGCCGGCCTGGAATTTCGGTGAAACTGACTTTGGACCACTAAACCGGGAATCTATCCCGCAAACAGGCTATACCGTGCGCGGTCGCAGTCTGCTCAGCCCGATCGATGACCGGCTCTTCAAAGAACCGATCGATACTTTGCGTGAACTGCTTCATCCCACGGAAGACGGCGTACGTAAAGATGAAAAGTCAACCTTGCCTCCGATCGTGAGAGAGATTCTCTCGCGTTACGAAATCGTTTGGGATAAGACACTCTGCGAACTCGGCACCGCGGGTTTGATGGGTCAATCGCTGACCGGTTTTCATCAGGCGTTATTGCGACGCGACGTCACGCTTCCACGCATCACGCCCGACCCCGCACGTCCCTGGATCAATAAGGACGGGTTCCGTGATCTG